>OIZO01000021.1_pt1 | contig 126243 bp, 144 predicted proteins | sample 1588551 | NCBI WGS metagenome assembly OIZO01 (sample SAMN03283271) | human gut metagenome | biome: human-associated habitat; material: feces | host: Homo sapiens | place: Peru | collected 2012
ATCAGATTCATTAAAAAATGTCCGAAAAAGTGTCTTAATTTATGAGACCATTATAGAGCCTCTCTTGCAAGACGAGTAAGATAAGCAATATCAAGTGGGTCTTCCAATTTAACCTGCGAATTGCAGTTTTGACAGTTGAAGGTAACATGGAACTGATTATCAAGGGTGACTTCGACACAGTCGGTTTCGTGGTTGTATAGTGCAGATATTATTTTGCTCATAGTCATTATCCTTTCTTTGAGAAATATTATTGGTAGTTGTGGGCAGAAATGAGTAGCCTACCATAAGATTCAGGTATGCAACACTATCTTCCCCAAAACCCTGTATTCCCGGGTTTTTCAATCTCTCAAAACGTTCTCAAAGAGATAAAGATGCACAATTATTTAGCGAAATCGAAAAGCGGATTCAGACTTCCTATGGAAATATAAATAGACAGGAATTGTCAGAACAACTGAATTACTCCGGAGATTATATCAATGCGATTGTGAAGAATTATACGGGTATGAATATTACACAATATCGGAATATGGTGGCTCTTCAGAGGGCATCGTTTTTATTATTAAATACAACAAAAAGTATTACAGAGATATATATGGACTTGAATTTTCAGGATAAATCCTATTTTTATAAAAAATTTAAAGAACGGTATGGTGTTCCACCAAAAGGATTTAAGAAAATGAATGAATAAAAAATTCACAAATCATACACAAATATGTGTTAAAATGTCATCAAAAAGGGAAGGAGTTTATTTGTGATGGAGAAACTGAAAATCCTTGTAGTAGATGATGAGAGCAGAATGCGTAAATTAGTGCGGGACTTTCTGGAACGGGAAGGCTTTGCTGTAATAGAGGCAGGAGACGGACAGGAAGCAGTGGAAATCTTTTATGAAAATAAGGATATTGCGCTGATTATCCTGGATGTGATGATGCCGCATATGGATGGATGGGAGACTTGCAGAGAGATTCGTAAGGACTCCAAAGTACCGATTATCATGCTGACTGCCCGGAGTGAGGAACGGGATGAGCTTCAGGGATTCGAGCTCGGTGTGGATGAATACATTTCCAAACCATTCAGCCCGAAGATTCTGGTGGCAAGAGTAGAAGCCATTCTGCGCAGAACCAATGCAATTTCTCAGGATAAGCTTTTGCAGGTAAATGGTATTGAAATTGATAAATCAGCTCATATTGTGCGGATAGATGGCAAAGAAATTGAACTGAGCTTTAAAGAATTTGAACTTCTTACTTATTTTCTGGAGAATCAGGGAATCGCCCTTTCCAGAGAAAAGATTTTAAATAACGTATGGAACTATGATTATTTCGGTGATGCCCGTACCATTGATACCCATGTAAAGAAACTGAGAAGCAAAATGGGTGAAAAGGGTGACTGCATCAAGACAATCTGGGGAATCGGTTATAAGTTCGAGGTGTAAAGCAGGATGTTTCGATCAATTAAGCAACAAATGATGGTGGCTTTTTCGGGAATCGTTATTTTGATGATGGTGTTGTTTCTGGTTATCAATGGCGGATTTCTGGAGAGGTATTATATATCCACAAAGCAGGCAGATTTTGTAAGATTTTATGAATTGCTGGAAAAAGGCGTGAAGGATGGAACTCTGGAGGATGAGACCCCGGAGGGTGACCTTGGAAAGAAGGCAGAGAAGAGCAATATTGCCATTCTGGTAGTGAATCAGGATTACGACCCGATTTATCTGAATGCCCGTGATATGCAGGTGATGGTAAATCAGTTGTTCGGCTATCTTTATAATAAGAACAATCAGGATGTATTAAAAGAAGAAGACAATTACGTTATCAGCAAGAGTACCGATATACGCAGCGATACGGAATATATTGAAATGTGGGGAAGCTTAAGTGACGGCAGTATTTTCATGATGCGAAGTCCTTTAGAGAGTATCCGAAATGCCATTGATATTTTTAACCGGTTTTTGTGGTCCGTAGGCGGCACTTTATGTGTACTCAGTCTGGCATTTGCATGGTATTTTTCAAAACGTCTGTCTGAACCGATTCTGGAATTGGCAGAACTGTCTAAGAAGATGGCAGATTTGGATTTTGAAGCCAAATACAGCGGAGGCGGAAGCGCGGAACTGGAGGTCCTTGGACAGAGTTATAATGCAATGTCCGAGAAACTGGAGCAGACCATTTCCAATCTGAAGAAGGCAAATAATGAGCTGACGAAGGACATTGAACAGAAAGAAAAGTTAGATTCCATGCGAACGGAATTTCTGGCAAATGTTTCCCATGAGTTAAAGACTCCGATTGCCTTGATTCAGGGTTATGCGGAGGGCTTGAAAGAAGGGGTAAATGACGACCAGGAAAGCCGGGATTTCTACTGTGATGTCATCATGGATGAGGCAGGTAAGATGAATAAGCTTGTGCGGAATCTTCTGGATTTGAATCAGTTGGAATTCGGTAAGGACAATCTGCAGTTCGAGCGGTTTGATATCCGGGAACTGATTGGTGGTGTGCTGCAGAGCAGCGAGATTATGATTGAGCAGAAAGAAGCGAAGGTCATTTTCCATCAGGAAGAACCTGTGTATGTATGGGGCGATGAATTTAAGGTAGAGCAGGTTGTACGGAACTATTTCACCAATGCGCTGAACCATGTTGAGGGTGACAAGGTCATTGAAATCAAGATAAAGAAGCAGGATGATAAAGTCCGAATCAGTGTATTTAATACAGGAAAACCAATTCCGGAAGAGGATTTGGACCAGATTTGGGACAAGTTCTATAAGGTAGATAAGGCGAGAACCAGAGAGTATGGTGGCAATGGTATCGGACTTTCTATTGTCAAGGCGATTATGAACTCGCTTCAGCAGGAATATGGTGTGCAGAATTATGAAAATGGAGTCGAGTTCTGGTTTGAACTGGATAGCAAGTAAAAACAGTTGCCCGACTGACGAAAAACGCTTATAATGTATCACAAGATGATACATTACGAGCGTTTTCTTTATTAGGAATGTGCCAAGGCACATTCTATGTAATAATAGAAAACTGTTTTGCTATATAGACGAGGAGAAAGAGTATGGCAGCAATTCAGAATGATTGGCTGGACGCTCTGCAGGGAGAGTTCCGTAAGCCTTATTATAAAGAATTATTTGAAACCGTGAAGAAGGAGTATCACACGCATCGGATTTACCCGCCGTCAGATGATATTTTCAATGCATTCCATCTAACACCGCTCCATGAGGTGAAGGTTGTGATTCTGGGACAGGACCCTTATCACGGAGATGGACAGGCACATGGGTTATGCTTTTCGGTAAAGCCGGATGTGGAGATTCCACCGTCACTGGTAAATATTTATAAAGAACTGCATGATGATTTGGGATGTACTATACCGAGTCATGGATATCTGGTAAAATGGGCGAAGCAAGGTGTGCTTATGCTAAACACGGTGCTTACTGTAAGAGCACATCAGGCAAATTCACATCGTGGAATCGGATGGGAAGAATTTACAGACGCAGCGATTAAAGCACTGAATGAGCAGGACCGACCGATTGTGTTTATTTTATGGGGAAAACCGGCCCAGATGAAGAAGCATATGCTGAATAATCCAAAGCATCTGATACTGGAAGCACCGCATCCAAGTCCACTTTCCGCATATCGTGGATTTTTTGGAAGCAGACCATTCAGCCAGACCAATGCGTTTTTGGAGAAGAATGGAATTGAGCCGATAGACTGGCAGATTGATGAAATATAAAGGGGATTGAACATGAAAAAAAGATGGCTTAGTATACTGATACTGTGCTGCCTCTTACTTGCAGGCTGCGCAAATGCAGTAAAAGAAGGAACTGCATTATTAGAAGAAGGAAAGATGGATGAAGCGCAGGAGAAATTTGAAACGTCCATAGAGAAAGAAAAAGATTTGGGCGAAGCTTATCGTGGACTCGGCATTTGTTATTGGGAGAAGTCGGATTATACGAAAGCTATGGCTGCATTTGAAAAAGCACTGGATAACGGGGCAGAGGAAAAGGCAACACTCTATAATATGCTTGGAATCTGCGCATTAAAAACAAACAATGCAGAGAAGGCGGTTTCTTATTTTGCAAAAGGGCAGGAACAGTCTGATGCAGAAGGTGAGTTGCTGCAGGAAATGGCATTCAATGAGATTGCAGGATATGAGCAGCTTGGCAAGTACAGTGAGGCAAAACAGAAGCTGGAACTTTATGTGAGTGCTTACCCGGATGATGAGACAGCCGCAAAGGAATTGGAATTTTTAAATACTCAGGTAAAGGAAAATTAGGATTAGGAGCAGATAGATGGCACTTTATGATTTGAAAGAAGAGCAGGAGCGGGTCATTCTGGTGGGAGTCAGTACAGGAGACCATGATGATACCGAACAATCTTTGGATGAACTTGGAGATTTGGTAAAGACTGCAGGAGCAGTGGCAGTGGGAAAGGTCATTCAGAACCGGGAAGCCATGCATCCGGGGACTTATGTGGGAAAAGGGAAAATAGATGAAATCAAAGAGCTCTTGTGGGAGCTGGATGCGACAGGCATTGTATGTGATGATGAACTGTCACCGGCGCAGATGAATAATCTGACAGAAATGTTAGAGACCAAAGTGATGGACAGAACGTTGGTAATTCTGGATATTTTTGCGGGAAGAGCATCTACAAGCGAAGGAAAGATTCAGGTAGAACTGGCGCAGCTTCGTTATCGGCAGTCTCAGCTTACCGGTGCAGGAAAGGCACTTTCCAGACTGGGAGGCGGGATTGGAACCCGTGGACCTGGAGAGAAGAAACTGGAGATAGACCGTCGTTTGATTAAAGACCGGATTGCCCAGCTTAACCGGGAGTTAAAGGATGTGAAGCGCCATCGGGAACTGACAAGAGAGCAGAGAAAGCGAAATCATGTTCCGGTGGTGGCTATCGTGGGTTATACAAACGCGGGAAAATCTACTCTGCTAAATACGCTTACTGATGCGGGAATACTGGAAGAGGATCAGTTGTTCGCAACTTTGGACCCGACTACCCGTAATTTAAAATTGCCAAGTGGACAGGAAATTCTGCTTACGGATACGGTTGGATTTATCCGCAAACTGCCTCACCACTTGATAGAAGCTTTCCGGAGTACGCTGGAAGAAGCCAAGTATGCAGATATTATTTTACATGTAGTTGATGCATCGAATCCGCAGATGGATGAGCAGATGTTTGTGGTGTATGAAACGCTGCAGAGACTGGAGGTTATGAATAAACCGGTGATTACGGCATTTAATAAAATGGACCGTGTGGGCGAAGCAATTACAGTGCGTGATTTTCAGGCAGATAAGCTTGTGCAGATTTCAGCCAAATCCGGAGAGAATCTGGGGCAGCTTTTTGATGCCATTGAAGAGGTGCTTCGGGAAGAGAAGATTCATATTGAACGGGTATTCTCGTACAGTGAGTCTGGAAAAGTGCAGTTGATTCGAAAGTATGGAGAACTTTTGAAAGAAGAATTTGAAGAAGACGGGGTACATGTGGAAGCCTATGTGCCGCAGGAAATTTATGGCCGCCTGTAATGGGCGGCTCTCCCTTACTTATGGGAAACTTTCAGGGAAAATGTAGGTGGTCGATATTGATTTCAGGAAAGGGTTAAGAGGAATGTCATTACAGTTTATTTTTGGAAATTCCGGTTCGGGGAAATCCCATTATTTGTATGAACATATTATAGAAGAATCGATAAAGCACCCGGAGCAGAATTATCTGGTGCTGGTTCCGGAGCAGTTTACCATGCAGACGCAGAAAGAGTTTGTCATGCGTCATCCAAGGCACGGCATTATGAATATTGATGTACTGAGCTTTGAGCGCCTTGCCTATCGGATTCTGGAAGAGACTGGAGGCGCAGATAAGGTAGTGCTGGATGATGAAGGAAAGAACTTTGTGCTTCGCAAGGTAGCAGCAGGAAAAGCAGATTTCCTTCGGGTATTAGGAGCAAATATACGTAAGCCGGGCTATATCAGTGAAGTGAAATCCGTGATTTCAGAATTGGCGCAGTATGATGTGAAAGCAAATGAGATGGCTCCTATGCTGGAAATAGCACCTGAGCATTCTTATCTTCATTATAAACTGATGGACATTCAGACCTTATATCAGGCATTTGAAGACTATCTGGAGGAAAAGTATATTACCAGAGAAGATCTGTTGGAACTGTTGTGCAGCCAGATGGGGAAATCCCGTATTTTAAAAAATGCAGTGGTAGCAATGGACGGATTTACTGGATTTACGCCGATACAGAACAAGGTACTGGGAGAATTGCTGGCATGCTGTGAAACCGTGTATGTTACGGTAACCATTGACTTGAAGGAAGACCCTTATCAGTATGGAGATAAATATCAGCTATTTGCCTTAAGCAAACAGATGGTGCATGCACTTACGGAAATATGCCGGGAGCGGAAGATAGAAGTCAGCGAGGTGCGGATGCCGGCCAACCCGGTGTATCGATTCTGCGAAAAGCCGGCTTTGGGATGGATGGAAAAAAATCTGTTCCGTTATCCGGTGCGTCAGTATAAAGAAAAGCAGGAGAACATCCGGGTTTATGTATCCAGAAGTCCAAAAGAAGAGGTGGATATGGCCGCTCAGAGAATTCGTTCCATGGTTCGAAAAAAGGGGTACCGCTATCAGGATATAGCAGTTATTGTCAGTGATTTGAACTTGTATGGGGATACCATAGAACGAATCTTTCCAAGGTATGAAATTCCGGTATTTATGGATTATAAGCGGAATGTGCTGTTGAATTCTTTCGTGGAGTATGTCCGGAGTCTGCTTGCAATGGTGGAAAAGAATTTTACCTACGAAAGTGTATTCCGGTTCTTAAGAAGCGGCTTTTCCGGATTTGAAGAGGACGAAGTGGATTTGCTGGAAAATTATGTCAGAGCACTTGGAATCCGTGGCTATAAGAAATGGACAGAGAAATGGATTCGCAGAACGGACTCTATGACAGAGGAGAATCTTGAGGTTGTAAATCGGCTGCGTGAGCAATTGATAAGAAAACTGGATGCACTGGTAGAGGTGCTGAAGAGAAGGCATAAGACGATTTACGATGTGACACTTGCACTGTATCAGTTTCTGGAACGGGAAGAACTGCAAAGACAGGTAGAAGCGATGGAGCAGCAGTTTCAGGAGTCTGGGGAGCTGACACTTGCGAAAGAATACGAGCAGGTTTATCGTGTGATGATGGAGTTATTTGATAAATTTGTTTCCCTGCTTGGAGATGAGAAAATTTCGTTAAAGGAATACTGCGATTTGCTGGATGCGGGAATGGAAGAAGCCCGGATTGGCGTGATTCCGCCAAGTATGGATGAGGTCATGGCAGGAGATATTGAGCGTACCCGTCTGAGAAATGTAAAGGCACTGCTTTTACTGGGGGTAAATGATAACCTGATATCTGCAGGAGATTCCAAAGGCGGTCTACTTACAGAACGGGACAGAGAGCAGTTTGAAGCCGGTGGCATATCACTGGTCCCAGGAGTAAAGGAACAGACTTTTATCCGAAAGTATTATTTATATCTGCATTTGACAAAACCTACGGAAGAACTGGATATCAGTTACAGCAAAGTGTCTCAGGATGGAAAGGCAGTCAGACCTGCGTATTTAATCGGAGAACTAAAGAAACTATTTTTCCATTTGCCGGTTTTTGACATGGAAGAGTATGGAATGGTCTATCGGGAGCTTGTACCGGAAACCGGTCTTGACTATGTGATTGGGGGACTCCGGGACCAAGAGCAGCTTCAGATACAGGATGCATACTGGCAGGAATTATATCGCTGGTATTTGTCAAAAGAGCAGTGGCGTGATACACTGCTGCGTCTGCAAAGTGCAAGTATGTATCGGAAGCCGGAGGATGCTCTTACGAAAAAGACAGCGGAACGTCTGTATGGAACGTGGACACCAAGTATTTCCAGAATGGAGAAATTTGTTTCCTGCGCCTGTGCACATTTCCTGACTTACGGACTTCGCCTGAAAGAGCGGGAAGAATATGAATTTGCCGCATTGGATTTTGGAAATGTTATCCACAAAGCTTTGGAACATTATGCGGATAAAGTAGAAAAAAGCGGAAGAAAATGGGGAGAACTGGACGAGAGCTTGCGGGAACAGTATGTGGACGAGAGTGTGGAGGAAAGTATTGTGGATTACAGCAATACGGTACTTTACAGCTCTGCACGGAATGCTTACATGATTCCACGTATGAAGCGGATGATGCGCAGGACTGTGTGGGCGCTGACAAAACAGCTTCAGCAGGGCGATTTCGCTCCGGAAAGCTATGAGACCAGATTTGGAAGCGGTAAGATTGACCGAATCGATGTCTGTGAGACAGAGGATGAGGTGCTGGTAAAGGTAGTGGATTATAAGACTGGCTCTAAAAAGTTTGATATGACCGCATTTTATCATGGACTTCAGATGCAGCTTGTAGTGTATATGAGTGAAGCATTAAAGTTGGAAGCAAAGAAGCATCCGGGGAAAAAGGCAGTTCCAGCAGGAATCTTCTATTATCAGATGAAAGACCCTGTGGTTGCAAAAGAAGTAGATATGGAGAAGGTAGAACAGGCCATTTTAAGAGAACTTCGTGTAGACGGTCTGGTAAATGCGGAAGAAGCCGTGATTCAGAGACTGGACAAGGATTTTTCAGGAAGCTCGGATGTGATTCCGGTTGCCAAAACCAAAACGGGGTATTCCAAACAGTCCAAGATGATTTCAGGAGACGACTTTGAAGCGCTTCTGACTTATGCGGATAAGAAGACGATAGAACTGCAGAACCGGATGCGGAGTGGAGAGTCGGAGGCCAGCCCTTATGAAATGGGACAGATGACCGGATGCGACTATTGCGAATTTCATAATATCTGTGGATTTGACGCTTCTGTTCCGGGGTATCAGTACCGACGGTTCCGCAAAGCTTCTGCCGAAGAAGTGATGGCGAAGATTCGGATGGACATTCAGGGAAAAACTGAGGGTGTAGAGGAAGAAGAACAAGAACCTGATATGAGACAGAAAAAGGCAGGAGAGGAGGAAGCGTAATGAGTGTACAGTGGACCAAAGAACAGCAGAAGGTCATTGATTTGCGTGACAGTAATATACTGGTTTCGGCTGCTGCCGGTTCCGGAAAGACGGCTGTATTAGTAGAACGGATTATTACCAGACTGACGAAGGATGCTTCTCCTCTGGACGTAGACCGTCTGCTGATTGTGACATTTACCGAGGCGGCAGCCGCAGAAATGAAAGAGCGAATCGGAGCGGCACTTGAGAAAGCATTGGAGCAGGAACCGGAAAATCTGCATTTACAAAAGCAGGCAACCCTGATTCATACAGCAAAGATTATGACGATTCATAGCTTTTGTCTTTCGGTCATCCGGGATTATTTTCATACCATTGATTTAGACCCGGGATTCCGTATTGCAGAAGAGGGAGAATTAAAGTTATTGCGCCAGGATGTGGTAAAAGAAGTGCTGGAGCGGCATTATGAGACCGGAGAAGATGATTTCCTTACATTTGTAGAGAATTTTGCGGTAGGACGGGAAGACAGCAGTCTGGAAGGGTTGATTATGCAGCTTTATGATTTCTCGCGGAGTTATCCGGAGCCAGAGGTGTGGCTGGAGGAATGTGCAGCTTCCTATCATGAAGGAATTTGCGAGGATTCTCTGTTTATGCAGAAACTGAAAGGGTATGTGGATGACTGCCTGGACGGGATTGAAGCAGACATGAATCAGGCGAGAGCAGTCTGCCTTGCGAGCGGTGGACCTTATATGTATGAAAGTACCATTGATGCAGATTGGGAGCAGATAGCACCGGTTTATGAGGCGGAGACTTTTGCAGAGCGTTATGCGGCATTTCAGAAGATGGGAAAGTGGGCGCGGATGAGCGCCAACCGAGACAAAGCGGTAGATGAATATCTGGCGGAGTATGTGAAGAATCTGCGGAAGAAATGGAAGGCAGAGCTGGAGCGCATACAGACAGAGTATTTCTTTCAGCCACTGGAAGAAATGCAGGCTGATTTTAGCCGATGTATCCCAGTGGTGGATATACTGGTGGAACTGGTAAAAGAATTTGCGATTGCATTCCGGGAAAAGAAGACAGACAGCAATCTGCTGGATTTTGATGATATGGAGCATCTGGCAGTAGAAATCCTGACACGGAAAGAAGATGGCAGGCTTGTGCCATCTGAAGTTGCCAAGGAACTTCAGGAGCAGTTTGAAGAAGTGATGATTGACGAGTATCAGGACAGCAATCTGATTCAAGAAACCATTCTGCGGAGTGTATCAAGGGAAAGCCGTGGAGAAAATAATTTGTTCATGGTAGGAGATGTGAAGCAGAGTATTTACCGTTTCCGCCTGTCACGACCGGAACTCTTTATGGAAAAATACGATACTTATACCATGGATGGTGAAGGAAGCTGTCAGAGAATTGATTTGCACAAGAATTTCCGAAGCAGGGCAGAGGTCATTGACTTTGCCAATGCAGTTTTTAAAAAGATTATGATAAAGGCTGTCGGAAATGTGGAATATGATGAGGATGCGGCTCTTTATAAAGGGGCAGAATATCCGGAGAGCAGGGAATGTACACCGGAAATTTTGATTGTAGACACGAATGTGGAGGAAGACGAGCAGACAGATGGGAAAATGCTTACTGCCAGAGAAATGGAAGCAAGGGCAGTGGCAGAGCGGATTCATGCACTCATGGAAGAACAGCAGGTGTACGATAAGGGATTGGAAAAAATGCGCCCGCTCCGGTACGGGGATATTGTGATTCTTACCCGAAGCCTGAAAGGATGGTCAAATGTATTCGTGCGTGTATTGAAAGCGGAAGGAATCCCGGCATATGCAGATGCAAGAGAAGGATATTTTGGCACACTGGAGATTGGCTGGATGATGGATTATCTGCGGGTGCTGGATAATTATCGTCAGGATCTTCCTCTGACGGCCATCTTAAAGTCTCCATTTGGTAAATTTACCAATGAGGAACTGGCTGTGATTCGTAATCTGTATCCGGAACTGTCATTTCATGAGGCTGTATTGTTGGCGGCTGACTGTAAGCTGAGTCTGCAACATGATAAGAAGAGTGTACCGGAAGCACTGGCAGAAAAACTGAGGAGAATGTTCCAATATATCGAACATTTCCGGAAGCAGGTTTCTTATATGGCAATTCACGATCTGCTGTGGAACATTATGCGGGAAACCGGATTCTGGGAGGAGATTGCTGCCATGCCGGGCGGTGAGCAGAGGACGGCCAATCTGGAAATGCTGATGAATAAAGCAAAAGCCTTTGAATCTACCAGTTATAAAGGATTGTTTCATTTTGTACGATATGTGGAACAACTGAAAGAATACAACATTGATTACGGGGAGGCAGATATTTTCAATGAAAATACAGATGCAGTCCGGGTAATGAGTATTCATAAGAGTAAGGGACTGGAATTTCCGGTTGTGATTGCGGCAGGCATGGGAAAGAAGATGAACATGCAGGATATCATGGGAAATATGGTAATCCATCCGGAACTGGGAGTCGGTATGCTGTCCATTGATTTGGAAAAGAGAACGGCAAGTTCTACTTTGCTTAGAAATATGATTCGTTCCAGTATCGGACTGGAGAATCTTGGAGAAGAACTGCGTGTGCTGTATGTGGCACTTACCCGTGCGAAAGAGAAACTGATACTGACCGGAACACTGAAAAATGCAGAGGAAAAGCTAAGAGAGTATTCTATGAGAGCACCTTCCGAAGAGGACAGCCTGCCATTTCTGACTATTGCCAGAGCACACAATTATTTTGACTGGCTGCTTCCAGCAGTCATAGGAAAAGAGGACAGCGGTCTCTTAGATATGCGTGTGATTCCTTTTGAAGAAATCGTGCAGAGTGAAATGGAACGTGAAATGGCAGACCAGATAGAAAAAGAAGTGTATCTGGAAGCAATTCAGAATCCGGGAAATCCCTTGGCAAAAAGAAATGAGGCCTATGCAGAAAGGCTGGACGAACAGTTTTCTTACCACTATAAGATGGATGAACAGTTAAAGATGAAATATACGGTATCGGAACTTAAGAAGCATGCCATGCTTTCTGGTTCAGAGGCTGAGATGGGAGAAAGGCTGCATGAGGGAACAAAGGAAGCGATTGTTCCAAAGTTTGTACAGGAAGAACAGAAGCTGACCGGGGCAGCAAGAGGAAGTGTGTATCATAAGATACTGGAGCTTCTGGATTTGTCAAAAGATTATGATTATGTTTCACTGAAGAATGCGCTGGAAGAATTGCACCAGCAGGATTATCTGACACAGGAAATGCTGGATGCTGTCTGGGCAAAAGATTTGCTGCTATTTTTTGAAAGCGGACTTGGAAAACGAATGCAGCAGGCAGCAAAGAATAGAAAATTGTACCGGGAGCAGCCATTTGTGTTCGGAGTTCCGGCAAAAGAGGCAAATCCGGAAACGGATTCGGATGAAGAAATACTGATACAGGGAATCATAGATGCGTACTTTGAAGAAGCCGATGGTCTGGTGATTGTGGATTATAAGACGGACCGGGCAAAAGAGGCAGCCGAACTGGTAAATAAATATCAGGAACAGCTTAAGTGGTATGAACGAGCACTGGAACAGCTTACCGGCAAGAAAGTAAAAGAAAAGTCAATCTATTCCTTTGCACTCCATGCCGTGATTCCGCTGGGGATGTAAGCGTATTCCTTTAAAGAAGACGATATAAAAATACCGTATAAAAAATACCATATGGGAAATACTCCTGAAAAAGGAGTTGATGGTATGGAAGAAAAAAAGAAGATTCGCCGGGAAGATATTCCTTATCTGGAAGAAAAAGAGCGCAGAAAATACGAAGTGGCAGAAGAACTGGGACTTCTGGATAAAGTGCTGGAAGATGGGTGGCGCTCCTTAACGTCCAAGGAAACGGGAAGAATCGGTGGTATTATTTCAAAAAAAATAATCTCCAGAGAATAAGAAGGTTACGATAAATAAGAAAGTTACCATAATGTTAACTAATATAAAATAATATGAATATTTTGTGAGTTCTGTTGAAAAAGCAAAAGCCTTTTGATATAATCGCTAAGCTTAGAAAAGAATGAACGGGTGACGCTATGGACACGAAAATGAATGTGTTGGGGATTGAAGTCAATAATTACACTGCAAAAGAAGCAATGGAGACCATTGCCGGATATATGCAGGAAGAACCGGTTAGTCTTGTGGAAGTGGTGACGGCAGATTCGGTGATACGCATGTCACAGAGTGAAGCAATGTGCGAGAAACTGGAACAGATGGATTTAATCATGCCGGGCGACAAAGCAATACTGGAAGCCATGGAAGTCAGTGACAGGAAGAAACTTCAGGAAGCTGAGAAACATACATTTATCAAATTGTTGATGAGCTATCTGCACAGAAATAATACCAAAGTATTTTTGATGGCTGATACAGAGGAAGATATGAAAGAACTGCAGTCCCGCATGGAATATAGATATAAGAGTATTGAGGTTGTAGGTGCAGCTCTGGTGCCGGGACAGAATGATATGTATGATATGATCATCAATCAGATAAATGGAGCGGAGGCACAGTGTATTATAGCAAGTGTTGCTTCAGAGAATCAGGAGGCATTTATCTGCAAGTGCAGGAATGTTCTGAATGTGCGGATCTGGATTGGAATCAGCAGGACAGCAGCAATGCTTGTAGAAAAAGAAAAGCTGACGGAACGAATGTTTGTGTTTGCGGGTAGTAAGATTTTGAAAAGAAAGGTTATAAAAGAAAAAAAGAAGCGAAATGCATAAAAAGATGCAATTTGCTCTTTTTTTTTTTGGTCATTTGTATTAAAGTATAATTTAGGTATATGTGCAATTAGTCAGATGGAACATGGAAACATTGTGAAAACTGTATAATAATGGAGGGAAGAGCATGATATCGAATCAGATACTACAAAACACGCTGGATGGACTGAAGACTATTACTAGAATAGATTTGGGTGTTGTGGATATAGAAGGAAAGACATTGGCAACTACTTTTGCCCAACCGCGTGATTGTGTAAAGGAAGTAAAGGCGTTTGTAGAATCGCCGGCAGAAAGTCAGGTGATTCAGGGCTTTCAGTTTTTCAAGGTATATGACGAACAGCAGCTGGAGTATGTTCTGATTGCAAATGGAGGGAATGATGATGTGTACATGGTTGGCAAGATGGCTGTGTTTCAGATTCAGAACCTTTTAGTGGCTTATAAAGAGCGGTTTGACAAGGATAATTTTGTCAAAAATCTGTTGTTAGACAATCTTTTACTGATTGATATTTACAATAGAGCCAAAAAATTACATATTGACACAGAGGCGAAACGTGTTATCTTTATAGTTGAGACTTCTCATGAACGGGATGTAGCCGCACTTGATAAATTAAGAGGCTTACTTGGCAATAAGTCCAGGGATTTCATTACCGCTGTGGATGAGAAGAACATTATTGTTGTAAAGGAACTTGAGGTGGGAGACGGTTATCCGGAGGTAGACCAGACTGCGGCAGATATTCTGGAACTGCTGAAAGCGGAGGACTGTGAGGAGAGTGTACGGGTTGCTTACGGAACTATCGTACACGATATAAAAGAAGTTTCCAAATCGTATAAGGAAGCCAAGCTGGCATTGGATGTAGGAAAGATATTCTCAGAAGAAAAAGAGATTGTGGCATACAGCACACTTGGAATAGGCAGATTGATTTATCAGCTTCCAATTCCTCTCTGTAAGATGTTTATTAAGGAAATTTTTGCAGAGCGCTCGCCGGATGAATTCGACGAGGAAACGCTGGTTACTATCAACAAGTTTTTTGAGAACAGTCTGAATGTATCTGAGACTTCAAGACAATTGTATATTCATAGAAATACATTGGTATATCGTCTTGATAAGTTGCAAAAGAGTACAGGACTGGACCTTCGTACATTTGAGGACGCGATTACATTCAAGATTGCACTGATGGTTGTCAAGTATATGAAGTATATGGAGACGCAGGAGTATTAATAAACAGGAGGAGCATATGATAGAATTAAAGGACGTTACGAAAGAATATTCCAAGGGAATTTCTGCTTTGAACGACATTAATTTAAAGATTGAACAAGGGGAATTTGTCTTCATTGTTGGAGACAGTGGGTCCGGGAAATCCACATTAATTAAACTGTTATTGAAGGAAATCGATCCTACATCGGGAACGATTATTGTCAACGGACAGAATCTGTCAAGATTGAAACACCGTCACATCCCACAGTACCGTCGTAGTATTGGGGTGGTGTTCCAGGATTTTCGACTTTTAAAAGACCGGAATATTTATGAAAATATTGCATTTGCACAGAGAGTGACAGAAAAGTCTACCCGTGTAATCAAGAAGAAGGTACCGGCAGCATTGTCGCTGGTGGGACTTGCACAGAAGTATAAAGCATATCCAAAGGAGCTTTCCGGTGGAGAACAGCAGAGAGTAGCTATTGCCAGAGCAGTGGTAAATGAACCTGCAATTCTGCTCTGCGATGAGCCAACTGGTAACCTTGACCCGACAAATTCATGGGAGATTATGAAACTTCTGGAAGAGGCTAATGAACGTGGGACAACAGTTCTGGTCGTAACACATAACCAGGAAATCGTAAATGAAATGCAGAAACGTGTAATTACAATGAAAAAGGGAGTTATTGTAAGCGACGAACGAAAAGGTGGGTATAAATAATGAGAATAAGTACAGTAGGATATTCGGTAAAGCAAGGGGTAAAGAATATCGGCAGAAATAAGATGTTTTCCCTGGCCTCAATTGCGACTATGTCAGCATGTATTTTCGTGTTTGGACTGTTCTTTGCAATTATTATGAATTTTCAGCACATTGTGCATAAAGCAGAGGAAAGTGTAGCAATTACCGTATTTTTTGATGAAGAAGCAACAGAGAGTCAGAAAGATAAAATTGGTGAAAAATTAAAAGAACAGGCCGGAGTCCGGGAAGTAAATTATGTTTCGGCAGAGAAAGCCTGGGACTCCTTCCAGAAGGAATATTTCGGGGAAAATGCAAGCGAAGCAGCAGAAGGCTTTAAGGATGATAATCCGCTTGCAAATTCTGATAACTATGAAGTATATCTGGATGATGTGTCTGTACAGTCTGATCTGGTAACCTATGCAGAATCACTTCCGGGTGTGCAGAAGGTTAAGAAGTCAGAAGTAGTGGCAAATACGTTGACCAGTGTCAACCGTCTTGTATGGTATGCATCTGTTGTTTTAATCGGCATTTTGCTTGCGATTTCTGTATTCCTCATCAGCAATACAGTAACCATGGGTATTGCAGTTCGTAGAGAAGAGATTGCGATTATGAAATACATTGGTGCAAAGGACAGTTTCGTCCGTATGCCATTTATCATCGAAGGTGTTACCATTGGATTTATTGGGGCTGTGATTCCGCTCGTTATTTTCTATTTTGTGTATAACAAAGCAATTGACTATATTTTATCCAAATTCTCATTGCTGAAGAATATTTTGGATTTCCTCCCGGTTACAGAAGTATATCATACACTTCTTCCGGCAGGGCTTCTTCTCGGAATTGGAATTGGATTGTTAGGAAGTGTATTTACAATCAGAAAACATCTGAGAGTGTAATCAATGAGGGCAGTTATACAGAAATAAGGGGATAAGTATGAAAAAAAGGAACAAAGCAGTAAGTCTTTTGCTGGCTGGTGTGTTATGTTTCTCATCTATTGCTACCGTACATGCGGATGATTTGTCGGATGCGAAGCAAGAACAGCAGGAACTGGAAGAACAGAAGAAAGCCGCAGAGGATGAAAAACAGCAACTGGTAAGCCGTCTGGAGTCGATTACATCAGAAGTGGAAGATACGGAAATGCAACTGGAGGCAAAGGAGTTGGAAATCAGTGAGACGCAAGATAAGCTGGATTTGGCGAAGATTAATGAGTCTGAACAGTATGCAAGCATGAAAATCCGTATTAAATATATGTATGAGAACGGAGATTCTCAGGTGATTCAGATACTCTTTGAGGCGAAATCCATCGGAGATTTTCTGAATAAGGCTGAATACATACAACAGGTGACTGATTACGACAGACAGAAGCTGGAAGAGTTTCAGGAAACTGTAAAAGAAATTGAGGATACTGAGGCAAAGCTGAAAGAAGAAGAGACAGAGCTGACAGCACTCAGGGATGATTTGATCAATAAAAAGGATGAAGTCGAAAGTCTGGTTGCTGAGATTACAGAGAAAGTGTCGGATTTGGATAGTCAGCTCACGGAAAGCACCAAGAAAGTAAATGAACTGATTGCAGCGGCAGAAGCAAGAAAGAAACAGCAGCAGGCAGCTGCAAGCACCGGTACGGCAGGTCCATCCCAGATTATTGGAAATGGTGTGCTGGCATGGCCGACTACAAGTACCAGAGTAACCAGTACCTATGGCTGGAGAACTGCTCCGGTTGCGGGAGCAACGTCACTGCATGATGCCATTGATATTGGGGCACCGATTGGAAGCCCGGTTTATGCAGCAGCAGATGGTACCGTAATTACAGCAAAGACGGGGTATAATGGTGGACGTGGCAATTATGTAATGATTGACCATGGAAATGGACTGGTAACCCGTTATCAGCATTTGAACAGTTTCTATGTATCGGTAGGTCAGACAGTGACGAAGGGACAGAATATTGCAGAAGTAGGAAATACAGGTGCAAGTTCCGGCCCACATCTGGACTTTGCAATCTATGTGAATGGAAAGACAGTAGACCCGCTTACATATTACTAAAGTTTATAAGAAAATGTGGAAGCGTTTTATTACGAATGAAAATCATGGCAGTATAAAATTTATTTGTGAAGGCAGGATATATGGAAGAGAATAAGAACACAAATCATTTTTGGAAAGGGGCGCTTTGTGGCGCCCTTGCTATGTTTGTAGTTGTTTCAATTATCTGGGGCGCGGGAAGAGTATCCGGTGCACTGGTAAAATCAAAAATGAACACTGCAACAGAAGAAGATACAACCAGTGGAATAGAAATAGATGAGGATACAACCAGTGCCAAACTTAAATATTTGCAGCAATTGGTAGATGAATATTATCTGTATTCCGATGATGTGGATGGCAGCACCTTGCAGGAAGGTATTTACGCAGGATATATCAATGCACTTGGTGATCCGTATTCCGTTTATTATGATGAAGAAGAAACCAAAGCATTGTTTGAATCTACTTCAGGAGAGTATTCTGGAATCGGAGTTGTATTTTCGCAGAACGCTAATACGAAAATTAGTACTGCGGTTCAGGTTTATCCGGGAAGTCCGGCAGAAGAAGCTGGAGTAAAAGCAGGTGATATTCTGTATAAAGTGGATGGAGAAGATGTGACTTCTGAGGATTTATCAGAGGTAGTTGCAAAAATCCGTGGAGAAGAAGGAACTCAGGTAACGCTTACTGTACTCAGAGGTGATAATCAACAGGAAGTTGAATTGGACATTACAAGAGGCGTGGTACAGGTTCAGACAGTGACATACACCATGAAAGACAATCAGATTGGTTATATCCGCATTACGGAATTTGACAAGGTTACATATGAGCAGTTTGAAAATGCGTTGAATGATTTAAATGAACAGGGAATGAAAGGCCTGGTAGTGGACCTTCGTGCTAACCCGGGTGGCAATCTGGATACTGTTTCCAATATTCTGGACTTACTGCTTCCGGAAGGAACCATTGTTTATACGGAAGATAAGAATGGAAAGCGTCAGGAGTGGACTTCCGATGAGGAGCATCAGTTTACGAAACCATTGGCAGTGCTTGTAGATGGCAACAGTGCAAGTGCATCGGAAATCTTTGCAGGTGCTGTTCAGGATTATGGAATCGGAACTCTTGTTGGAACGACAACTTTTGGAAAGGGCATTGTACAACAGCTGATTCAGCTCCCGGATGATACTTGTGTGAAGTTGACGATTTCTGAGTATTTCACACCGAATGGCAGAAGTATTCACAAAAAGGGAATTGACCCGGATGTAGAAGTGGAATATGTATCAGACGAAGAAAATCCGGATGCAGACAATCAGCTGGATGCTGCACTGGAAGAAGTAATGAAAAAATTAAATCAGTAAAGTGGGAATGGGAATGTCAAAAATGGCATTCCCTTTTCTGTATCTGTATGATAAAATAAAAAGTGTATGCGCATCAGTGCTGTGCACAGGATACATACATAGAAAAAGTCGGACAAATTAGGAGGCGAAAGTATGAGTTTGCTGATTAAGAACGGGCACGTGATTGACCCGGAGATTAAGCTGGATATGGTAAGAGATGTACTGGTTCAGGGCGACAGAATTGTGAGAGTGGATGAGAATATCTCTGAAGCGGCAGATGAAGTGATTGACGCAAACGGAATGTACGTGATGCCTGGATTTATAGATTTGCATGTACACTTAAGAGATCCGGGACTGACTTACAAGGAGACACTGGCAACTGGAGGTGCGGCAGCAGCAAGAGGAGGAGTAACAACCATTTGTGCCATGCCGAATACCAAACCGGTCATTGATACCAAAGAATTGGTGGAAGAAGTACATGAGAGAGCCAAAAAGGAATCCCCTGTCCATGTGATTCAGATTGGTGCAGTTACCAAAGGACAGGAAGGAAAAGAACTTGCGGATATCAAGGGTATGGGCGAAGCAGGATGCCATGCCATCAGTGAGGATGGGAAGTCGGTGATGAATGCATCCTTATATCGCAAGGGTATGAAGATTGCGAAGGAAAATGGAATTTCAGTTTTTGCACACTGCGAAGATATCACCATGGTAGAAGGCGGAGTGATGAATGCGGATGCCAAGGCGGAAGAACTGGGGCTGAAGGGAATTACGAATTCGGTGGAAGATGTGATTGTGGCAAGAGATATCCTGCTGGCAAAAGAGACCGGAGTACGGCTTCATTTATGCCACTGCTCTACGAAAGACAGTGTAGAGATGATTCGTTTAGCAAAAGAAGAGGGACTTCCGGTAACCGGAGAGGTGTGCCCGCATCATTTCACTCTTTGCACAGATGATATCAAGGAAAATGATGGAAATTATAAGATGAATCCACCACTCCGGAGCAGAGCAGATATGGAAGCCTTAAAGGCAGGGCTTGCAGCGGATATTATGGATGTGATTTCGACAGATCATGCACCGCATTCGGAAGAAGAGAAGAATCAGCCGATGGAGAAAGCGCCGTTTGGTATTGTAGGACTGGAAATCAGTGCAGCGCTGACCTATACAGAACTTGTAAAGCCGGGAATTATCTCTATGATGCAGATGGCAGAGAAGATGAGCTATAATCCGGCGCAGATTCTTGGACTGACAGAGAAGGGTTCTGTATCCGAAGGAAAGATTGCTGACCTGGTAATCTTTGACGCAGGAAAGGAATATAAAATTGATACCGCGGCTTTTGCATCCAAGGGAAAGAACACGCCATTCCAGGGATATCCGGTCAGCGGTGAAGTGGCATGCACGATTGTGGATGGTAAGGTAGTCTATCGCAGATAGCGATGATAGCTGCGCGCAGCAGCGGAAGCACGAAGGTGCGAATCATGATATAAAATATAAGATAAAACAGAAAACAATGGCAGAAACAGGGAGGAAGAAAGATGATTAACAAATTAGTTGCCAACATCAGGAAAACAGGAGCTCCAATCGTAGTAGGACTGGACCCAATGCTGAATTATGTACCAGAACATATCCAGCAGAAAGCATTTGCAGAATATGGGGAGACCTTGGAAGGGGCTGCGGAAGCAATCTGGCAGTTTAACAAAGAAATCGTGGATAAGACTTACGATTTGATTCCGGCAGTAAAGCCGCAGATTGCCATGTATGAACAGTTTGGAATCCCTGGACTTCAGGCATTTAAAAAGACAGTAGACTACTGCAAATCCAAAGACCTTGTTGTAATTGGAGACATTAAACGTGGCGATATCGGTTCTACTTCCGCAGCTTACGCTGTAGGACATGTGGGAAAAGTACAGGTTGGAAGTAAGACTTATGCACCATTTGATGAGGATTTTGTTACAGTGAATCCATATCTGGGTTCTGACGGGGTCAATCCGTTTATCAAAGTTTGCCAGGAAGAAAAGAAAGGTATGTTTATTCTGGTTAAGACTTCCAACCCATCCAGTGGAGAATTCCAGGACCGCCTGATAGATGGACGCCCATTATATGAGCTGGTTGGTGAGAAGGTTGCAGAATGGGGCGAACAGCACATGGGTGATGAGTACAGCTATGTAGGTGCTGTTGTAGGTGCTACATATCCGGAAATGGGAAAAGTACTTCGCAAGATTATGCCGAAATCTTATATTCTTGTACCGGGCTATGGAGCTCAGGGTGGAAAAGGAAAAGACCTGGTGCATTTCTTTAACGAAGACGGATTAGGTGCAATTGTAAATTCTTCCCGTGGAATTATCGCTGCATATAAGCAGGAAGCTTATGCACAGTTCGGACCGGAGAATTTCGGAGATGCTTCCCGTGCGGCAGTGGAAGCAATGGTAAAAGACATCCGCGAAAGTCTGGAACAGCGTTAATCCAGTATAGTACGATGATTTAGTGCAAAATATAGAAGAAAGTATAGAGAGAAAGAAAATGGCAGAACGACAAAAAGAGATGACAACCGTCATTTCGCAGGAAAAAATAGCAGAAGATATCTTCAGTATGTGGATTCAGACGGAAGCAGCTAAGACAGCAAAACCGGGACAGTTCTTATCCATGTACACCAATGATGGAAGTAAACTACTTCCAAGACCAATCAGTATCTGTGAGATTGATAAGGAAAAGGGAGCGCTTCGCGTCGTATATCGTGTGACTGGTGAAGGAACAGGAACGGAACAGTTTTCTAAGATGAAAGCAGGAGATACACTTCCAGTCATTGGACCTCTTGGAAATGGATTTCCACTTGAGAAGGCAGCAGGAAAGACTGCTTTTCTTATGGGAGGCGGAATCGGAGTACCGCCAATTCTGGAGCTTGCCAAAGAATTATCCTGCGATAAGAAAATTATTATTGGATACCGCAATGCAGAGAATTTCCTGAAAGAAGAGTTTGAAGCAAATGGACAGGTATTTATTTCTACGGAAGATGGCAGCGTGGGAACAAAAGGAAATGTAATGGATGCCATCCGTGAAAACGAGTTACAGGCAGATATTATTTATGCCTGTGGTCCAACACCAATGCTTCGTGCAATCAAGCAGTATGCAGAGGAAAGAGGAATCGAGTGCTATCTGTCTCTGGAAGAGAGAATGGCATGTGGAATCGGAGCTTGTCTTGGCTGCGTATGCAAGACAAAGGAAAAAGACCATCACAGCAATGTACATAATAAGCGTATTTGTAAAGATGGTCCGGTGTTCTTGTCTACGGAGGTGGAAATCTAATGAGTGTGAATATGAAAGTAAGTATAGCCGGAGTAGAATGGAATAATCCAGTGACTGTTGCGTCAGGAACCTTTGGCTCTGGAATTGAATTTGAAGAATTTGTAGATTTGAACAGACTTGGTGCAGTGACTACAAAAGGGGTTGCCAATGTTCCGTGGACAGGAAACCCGACTCCACGAGTTGCAGAGACTTATGGCGGCATGATGAATGCGGTAGGCCTGCAGAATCCGGGAATTGATTTGTTCTGTGAAAGAGATATTCCGTTTTTGAAGAAATATGACACAAAGATTATTGTCAATGTGTGTGGACGTTCCAAGGAAGATTACTGCGAAGTAGTAGAACGACTGGCAGATGAGCCTGTAGATATGCTGGAAATCAATATTTCCTGCCCGAATGTAAAGGAAGGCGGAATTGCTTTCGGACAGAATGCCAAGGCAGCAGAAGATATCACAAAGGCAGTGAAGAAATATGCAAAGCAGCCGGTTATCATGAAGCTGAGTCCGAATGTAACGGATATTACCGAGATGGCAAAGGCAGTAGAAGCGGGAGGCGCAGATGCTGTTTCTCTGATTAATACCTTAACTGGTATGAAGATTGACATCAACCGCAGACAGTTTGTGCTTGCTAATAAAACGGGCGGTGTATCCGGTCCTGCCATTCATCCAATCGCTGTGCGTATGGTTTACCAGACTGCAAATGCAGTGAAGATTCCGATTATCGGTATGGGTGGAATCGCAAGTGCAGCAGATGCTATTGAAATGATTCTTGCAGGAGCAAGCGCAGTATCTGTAGGAACTGCAAACTTCTACAATCCGGGTGTGACCATGGAAATCGTAGATGGAATTGAAAAATATATGGAAAAATATGGATTTGAAAATCTGACGGATATGGTCGGAATTGTAAAATAGAAAAGGAGATAAGAGGTCATGGAACAGTACAAGAAAGAGTTTATTGAATTCTTTGTTGTAGTTCTGAAAGAGACTCCGAAAATGCCGATTTTCCTTGTATTTTCAAGGTTTTCTGGAATTTGTTATTCATAATAAGTTATCGTAAATTATCGCCATTTGGTGCAGTTTAATAGAAAAATGGTACAGTAAATGGTACACTAAATGGCACAGTAAACCATGAAGAAAGCATAGATAAAAATTAAATATTAGGACATCTAAATGAGTCCATATGCTTATAGTTTTTAATGAGTATATGGACTTATTTTAGTGCCTTAATTTTGCAGACGAACAAATTAACACATATAGTATAAAAATCGTTATTTGAGCTATATGAGCGTTTTAAAGACGTTATAAGACCCTAAATTTGAAACACCGATTTCATTTGATAGAAATGTGTAAGAAAACAAAAACGGAAGGAGGACTATTGATGGCAACAGTTGTTAGAAGTGTAGATGAATTGTCTGCTGCCATACAGCCGGTATTAATTGGAATGGTTGATGAGTTAGCGCAGCAGGTATATGTGACTTTGAATTATTTCCTGAAAAGGTATTATGATTCATATGACCCACAGTATTACAGAAGACAGTATGACTTTTTATATTCTGCAATTAAGGTAAAAGGAAAAATTGTCAGAGGAAAAATAGTAGCAGTTGTATATATTGATACAGATTCCATGAACAATTATTATCAGGCTTCTGGTGAGCAAGTAGCAACCTGGGCGAATGAGGGATTGCATGGTGGTAAGAATCTTGGAACTAATACACCTCATGTATGGGATAATACGATTGCTTCTACCGTAGATGACGGAACATTACTCAATGAAGCTATTGCGTATCTCAGAAGTCATGGGATACCAGTACAAGCATAAAGAAGGAGGATTAGAAAAATGGTTTTACATAGAAAAGAAATTGCTGATATTTTGAAAGAAAAAACCGGTTTTAATAAACAGGAGTTAAAGCTGATTATTCCGGCATTGAAAGAGCTGATTTATGAGGAAGTAGCGAAAGGTAATTCAATACAGATATGGGAATTGTTTACAATAAAACCTATTACAACAAAAAGGACAAAAAGATATGATGCAATCCAAGATAGATGGTATATTGATGAACCACATAAAAAGGTCAAGATTACTCTTAGTAAAATGCTTGCTAACTGTTTGGATGACCGGAAAAACAAAGATGAGGATGAGTAGAATAAATATCTGATTTATTGATTATTTTTATTGCGCTAAAATATATAGATATTTCCTAACAGATGGGAAGTAAAATAAAATCTGTATCAGAGTTTAGAAACAAATCTTTTGTGCAGATTCAGCACGTTTCCAGTAAGAACAATAGAATACAGAATGTTATTGGACTGCTGCCGACAGCAGTTTATTTGTGTGTGCTTTACTGGATTTGTTTCTGACTTTGATTGATTAGAAGGAGGATTATGTTTAATGATAATATTGAAACAAAGGTTTGTAAGGTTTGCGGGAGGGAACTTCCTATAAGTAATTATAAAAAAGTATATGGTAAGAATTGGACTAACGCTTGTAATGAGTGTGTCTTAGAGAAAAGATTGAAAAAGTGTTATGAAAATGGGTTAGCACTTTATCTGACGGATGATTCTATGAGAACAGAGAGAAAATATAAAGAGATTCATCCATCGAAAGTTCTGGCAGAAACAGAATCTGGTATCGCGCATATTGCGGAAGATGAAAGTTTTGTCCGTCTTTTGGAGTACAAGGATACATGGATATCCAATTACGGGAGAATCATTGTAAAATTAGATGGTGTGTATCAACTTTTAAAAGGTACATATTCTAGGAAAGACAAGGAATTATATTACAAATTAAATAAGAATGTTTATTTCGAATCTAAGAAAAAGTGGAAATATCGGAAACAGAAGATAAAAGCCAGTACATTAGTAGTCCAGACATTTATCATAAATTATGATATGCAGAATAACACAATGTGTTGGCATGAAAATGATAATAAAAAGGATAATTACTACAAGCATCTGTATCCAGTGAATGATTTACAGTATGGTGAAATCCAGAGATTGCATGATGAAAATGGAATGGTAACAGAAGCTGAGATTATGGATATTGTAAATGCAGTTGAATATAAATCTGATAATTGGAATCCTTGGTATTTCAGGAAAAGTTATGAGGGAGTCGGATATATTGGAACAGATGATGTTGATTATAATTCTGACGCTTATATCAGATGGAAAAATATGATTCAGCGTTGTTATAGTTCAAAGGTTCATACATATAAGCCATATTATGAAGATAAGTCTGTTTGTGAGGAATGGCAGAATTATCAGAATTTCAAGATTTGGTATGATGAACATATTATTCCGGGTGTAAAAGTGGACTTGGATAAAGATTTACTTTGTAAGGATAGCAATGTATACAGTCCTGAAACGTGTGTGTTCATTACGCATTATCTGAATACGGTATTTGAAGATAGAGGTATTACCCGGCTGATAACAGAGACGAAGGATGGCTTTAAAGTTACGATGATGATTTTGAATAAGAAGCAGGATGTAGGGATCTATCAGACGAGAGAAGAAGCTTGTGATGCGTTTGTAAAATATAAAGAGAATTATATAGAGGAACTTGCTGAAAGCTGTAAGGGTAAAGTGCAGGATTATGTATATGATGCAATGAAGAATTGGAAGATTGCTGTGGCATGATATGTGGAGGTATTTTTTTTGGAACTGCTGCCTCCGTGTTGATATAAAGGGGTAATGTAAAATGGCTCGGAAAGTAGATAAAGAAAAGCAATTAAAGGAAAGAAAAGAGTTTAGAGATTATATTAAAATTTCTGATGACAGAGTATTAAATACAAAAAAGGTTGGAATAGAATTATTTGCATCCGATGAAATCTTTGTTCAAGTAAATGGAACAATTAATTATTGGATATCAAATTATGGAAGACTTGTAAATAATTTGAGAAAAGACAAATCAATGAAATTTCATAAAATGAGCAGTGGGAATGATAAAAGAAGTGTTCATTGGACAATTGTAACTTACGATATAGATGGAACACCTATACATTCTGAAACGAGTCCAGAGATTCTTGTGGCAGAACATTTTCTTATGCAACCCAAAGGATGTAATAAGATATGGCATATAGATGAGGATGTAAATAATAACCATTGCAGAAATCTTATGTATGTGACAAAAACGGAATATAATTACCTTTACAAGCATGTTAAGTCTGTTGCAGACCTTGGACGAGAACAAGAATATTACGATTATAATACTGTAAAGGGGAATCCGGCTTATAGTATTTGGAATGGTATTTATGCCAGATGCTATGAAAGTTCTAGTTTTTTGGTGAATCAATGTTATGATGGTGCTTACATGTGTGATTTGTGGAAGAATGATATAGATGCTTTTGCAGAATGGTACAGCGCAAATTATTATGAATGTGATGGCGAAAGAATGGCTGTAGATAAAGATTTATTGTGCCGTGGAAATAAAGAGTATGCACCTGATAAGTGTTGCTTGCTGTCGCAAACGATTAATTCTGCATTGGGAAGTGCTACAAAAAAGAGAAGTTCATGTAAGAGTTTGCCATTGAAGAAATATGCGGTTGGTGTAGATTATGATAGGATGAGAGAAAAATTCTATGCAAAAATTCAGCCATTTGGACATGATAAAGATTATAAGTTACATTATTGGGATACAGAGGAAGAAGCATTTCAGGAATATAAATTGTTTAAAGAATCGGATATAAGAATATTGGCACTAAAATATAAGGACAAGATACCAGATTACATATTTGATGCATTGATTAAGTATGAGGTTCGTCCTTACAGTCCATATGAGAATTAGAGATAGGGTATATTGGATATTTGATTATCTAATATGCCCTATTTTTTTGCTCTTCCAACAAGGTAATCAATGGATACGTTATAATAATCGGCAAGTTTAATGAAAACTTCAATCGGAATATTAATTTTTCCAAGTTCGTATTTTGAATAGGTTGTCTGCTTGATATTGAGATAATCAGCTAATTCATTTTGGGTTTTATCATTGTCTTCTCTGAGATTGCGGATGTTCTCGAATATCATAGCCGTGTCCTTTCTTACATTTTGTTTAATTATATAAAAGTCTTACCACGACTATTGAAAAATAGTCGTATTACGACTATAATTGTCTTAACAATATTAAAAAAATAATATAGAGAGGGTAAAGAAGGAGGACAATGTAATGTCAAAAGCACCAAACAAATGCCCGATGTGTGGCGAACAAGTTATGTGGAAAAAGGTTGATGAAAGCAACAAAGGATTTAGCGTTGGAAAAGCAGCAGTAGGAGCGGTTTTATTGGGTCCAGTAGGGCTTGTGGGTGGAGCCTTAGGGAAGAAAAAACAATGCTACTATTGTGGAAAATGTGGATTTAATCATGAATATTAAAAAATGATATGTTATCGGGAAGAGAGGAAATAAATTATGGCGATGATAAATTGTCCAGAGTGTGGAAAAGAGATTAGTGATAAAGCAAACAAATGTGTATATTGTGGTAAAGTTTTATCAGAAGAAGAAAATATTCAACAGGGAATTAGATGTAGTGAATGTGGAGAAATTTTGTCTAACAATGATAAGATATGTCCGAAATGTGGATGCCCGGTAGATGAAGAAACTTCAGAGAAGGATTTGAAAAAACCACAACAAGTAGAAGTTACCAAAATAAAAGTGACAGCCAATACAAAGAAAATGATTATTGGAATTGTAGCTGCAATTGCAGTTTGCTTTTTAGGATTAGTTGGATATAAAGCTTATTCCAATAACAAGGCTGAAAAGAATTATCAACAAACATACAATGAATATATTTCTAATTTGCGGCAAGTTCAGATTCTTATGATTTCAGGTGGCTCTGACGCAGAAAAAATGTGTAATCTGACGGCAAGAGTATGGAGTAATGCGATTTATGAAAAAAGAGATGATGAAACGGATATGTATACAAGACCTGACGGATTTTTTGTAAGCGATTTTAATGATGCATTACAAAATTTATGGGATGATTCTGATATAGAAAATACACTTGCAGGTATTGAAAGTAATCAAGATTCAGTAAAAGCAATGATGAAGAAGTTACAAAACCCACCTGAAAAATTAGACAAGTGTTACGATACAGTTTCTGATTTATACGAATCATATAAAGTGCTTACAGATTTGGCAGTTAATCCAACTGGAAATTATACTACTTTTACTTCAAACAAAAGTAACGCAGTGTCAGATTTTATGGCTTCATACGAAAAGTTAGATAGTCAGATTCCAGAGAAAATTGAAGAAAAATAGAGGTATTTGGTCATGTCGCTTATTAAGTGTCCAGAATGTGGGAAAGAAATATCGGATAAAGCGTTAGCGTGCCCTTATTGTGGTTATCCGATAGAGAACAAAGAAATATCAAATAATAAAAAAACAGTTTTTTCACCTAAAAAATGTTTTGAAAATAAAAAGATTCTGGTGGGAATAGCAGTTTTAAGCATTGCGATTGTGTATATTATTGTGAGTAATATAGTATATAGAAATCCATATAAATCTTATATGTCATATATTGGAAAAAATTTTGATGCATTACCAGATGAATTCCAAAAAATTGAAGTGCTCGATGGAGATTGGCTCGCAGTAAAGGATTTAAGCAAAGATGAAGCAAAATTTTCAAATGTAAATGGTGAAATGCAGTATATGTATTCTGAAGATGGGATTGAATCGCTTAATGTTGAACCATACGAGATACACACTATGATATGGAAACCAGAATATACATCATTAAATGCTGCTACGGTAGAAAAAGAAAAAGATTTTTTGGAAAAATTTTTTGGAGGATATGATAAAAAAACTGAGGTTGATAATTCAGCGTCAGGATATTCTTACAAAGATGATGATTTTTTAGTTGTCAACTATATTTGGAAAAATAAATCCGGGAAAGATATTACTTTACGAGTAGAATTAGAAGGAAATGATTATAAAGAAATTTTGTTGATTGCTAGAAAGGCGCAAGATGAAGAATAATTTTAACAGAAAGAGGTAATTAATTATGGCATTGACGAAATGTCCACAATGTGGAAATGATATGAGTGATAAAGCAGAAAGATGCCCTAAATGTGGGTATGTAATGAGCGAAAACAGTGGTTTTAAGAGTGAGCATGAAGTAGTATCAGAAGAAATTGATTATTGCAGTAATACGTGCGGAGAAGAAGGAAAGGAACATCAATCATCATTTAGTACATCTGAAAATAGTAAGATTACCAATAGAAATCATGGAATGAGCAGAGCAAAAGCTTGTAAAATATCAAAGGTATTATGTATTATATTTTTATGTTTTAGTCTATTCTTCTTGTTTAAGGCTATTGATAAGAAGAATAATTATTCAAATCCAAGTTCAGACGGGTATCATTATAGCCGACAGTATATTAATACTTATGTAGGTGGAGATGCTTATAATTACATTATTAATGGAACGTATTTTGCGGGATATTCAGTTCTCGGAATGGGGACATTGATAATTTCAACAATTACAGGGGTAACATATTTGAAATTGGCGGTAGATGAATCAGAAGATGGAAATGAAAAATAATTTTTCTAATATTTTACAGTACCCCCGGTAAATACATAGGTACTTAAATCTCCATAGTTTAAACATACCCCCGCCCTATGCATATATTGGAAGAATTTAACCATTTACAAAAGCGAACAAATGTTCTATAATATAACTACATTATAGGAATGGTGGTAATGTAAATGAAGAGTTCAGATGCAGTAGATGTAATTTGTCAGCATTGTAAAGATGGTTCGATTATACCAATAAAAATAAGGGTTCAGGACGATGAACAGATATATAATGTATATATGATTAAGTCATACACGGCATTATCTTCTGATAAGGTACTGCTGCCAAATGAATCGTTTGTAACCAGTAACATTTTAAGATTCGATTGTATGATAGAAGTGTTTGGTATGGCAAAGAAGATTCGATTGCATTACAATAAGTCAGAAGTAAAGTGGCATATATATTTTTAAAGGTATACAGTCAAATAGGAAGAGTCATAACGATTCTTCCTATTTTTAAAATATGTTAAGTTATAATTTCTGGTCTTCTTCGGACGGGACATATTGTGCAATGTCTTGAATCTGACAGTTGAGGATTCGGCATAAATCATTAATGGTTTTCATGCTTATATCTTGCCCGTGTTTTAATCTATGAAGAGTGCTATGTGACAGATGATGCTTGGATGTCAGTGTATACCAGTTTTCATCTGAATTTTCTAAAGTTTTCCAAAATGGGGAATAATCAATCATGCGTATACCACCTTTTATCTTGTAGTTTTAGCATAATATGACTTCTTAGTATTGAATATCTTCGAAATTGCGAATATAATTAGTTGTATAGGTAACGGAAACGCAGAGTGGAGAGGAATATTGAATAGAGAACTTACAAAAGAACAGATGGATAGAATGATAGAATTTATATCCAGGGATGATATGGATTTCTACGAAAAAAATATAATGAAACTGAGTGACGAAGAGCAGCAGATGTTCTTCCTGGAGAATCCTGATTTCATGGCTGAGTATGCGATTGGTTATGATAGAATGGACTGGTTGAAGGATGAAATGTTTAGGAATATTCTGAGGAAGATTAAGAGCAGAGGGATTGAAATATCGTAAAGTGATTTTTTTTGAGTCAGCGTATGGATGAACCTGATACACCCCGTTTCAGAAATACACTCCATTCTTCTAGTTTTTGCTACCCCTACGATATAAAATATATCAATAATACACATAAAATAAGAATAAAATAAATCAATAGCATAACCAGTATTTCGGCTATGCTCTTTTTTTCGGTGCTATCAATATGAAATTTTCCAGTACCTATTGTTCTAAATCTTCCAAGTATGGCAAGTTTAACAGAATATCAGAGTATTTTCTTTCCATGTCTGCCAGTTCGCAACATATATAACCATATTTATTATAATACCATCCGCACAAATCTTCTAATAGTATGCAATCGGGCGGCATAACTTGGATTTCCTTTACAATGGTTATAGTTTTAGCTTGTGTTGTCCCATACAGATAGGAACATACAGCAGTAATTGCAACAATTAAAATCATAACTACATATTTGATTAATTTTCTCATAGCATTTTATCTCCATTTCTATATAAGGGTGTAGGCTTTCCAGTTCTACACCCTATTTTTTTACGCTTCATTCAAAATGTATTTCACTGCTTTTTCTGCTTTGCTACTTGCCGACACAATAAACTTGTTATCATTCTTTAATACTCTCAGCCAGCTTTGGATGTATGACGTTGAGTTTCTAAAACTCTTCTTTGTCTCTATTCCGATTATATTCATAAGGTTAGCACTTCCAATTTCTGCAACAAGCTCTTCCTTTGAATATTCATCAGAACCAAAAGCAACAAGCTTGTCCTTTCTTTCGTCTGCTCTGTTGCAGCGGCTTTCCCTCATGGTACTATGTACGGATTCATGGAAAGCCGTGCTGTAATATTCTTCTGCTTCTTTGAACTGTTCAAACAGTGGTAACTGTATCATGTCAAACATTGGAGAGTAGAAGGCTTTATTTCCCTTTATATGTTTAACTTCTAAGTGTTCCCTATTCCAGTAATCATTTAAAATCATTTCAGCCTTTTCTATTGGCTCTATGCTATGTAATTCTTCTTTTTGTAATGGTTCGACTCCATCCACTTGCGATATATTAAACACATTAATATATTTTAATATCGGTATCTGCTTTATAATCTTTGTTCCATCGTCTTGAATTTCTTCTATAGGATAGATTTTCCAAAATACTACGATTTCCGATTTCTCACCTTTGCGGATGTGACCGCCTAAATCAGTCCATTGTTTAAATGTGGCATATTCGCCTTTATGCTGTAAAAGCATCTGATTTAATAAGGAATAAGGCTTTTTACTTATTCTGTTAAATGCTCCATCGTGTACACCAGTCCACGGCTTTTCCCATGGGATTATACCATTTTCTAACTGTTCAATAATTCTTTCTGTTACCATTTCATAAATGTTTTTACTCATATAGATATCTCCTTTTTAAAATGTATTGTTTTCTGTTGTTAATATAAGTATACACTAAAAGGTGTACAAATGATATATAGGAATCCACTAAAAAGTGTACCTTTGAATTGTATAAAATGTACACCTGTTAGTGAATTTTAACAGAAAAAGATACACTTTCAAGTGTATTGTTTGGTTGATTTGTCAATAGACATAATACACTAAAAAGTGTACAATTAAGCCAAGGTAAAGGACAACAAACCTAAAAAAATAACAAAACACTTTCAAATAGGAGGTACAGATTATGTGCATTACAAAATTAGAACTGGAAGCAAAGATTGAAGAAGTAAGAAGATATGAAACTATGGCAAGAGAAGCCAGTAACATTCAGAAAGCGTTAGAGCAGGAAATCATTTCCTATATGAATGAAAACAATCTGACGGAAGAATTTACCGATTCAGCAAAAATTACCTATAAGGAACAAACAAGAGTAACACTCGATAAGAAAAAACTTGAAGCTGATTTAGGAGAACTGAGTAACTATGAAAAAGTTACTTCTTATAAGGTTTTAAGAATCAAATAAGCAGTAACCAACACAGGGCAAGGGTGGAGCAATCCACCCACCCACAACAAATAGGAGCGAGTGCAGATGAAGAAATATATTACATATGAACAACCGTTACAAGGTAAGACTTTTACAGAAAAACAAATGCAGGAAGTTTATAGAGACATGGCAGACAGAAAAGAATATCCGGATTTTTCCTGTTGGTTTGCTGATATGTTGAAAAGCGGAGTATTTGAGGAGGTCTAAGAAGATGATTAAAACTAGTATGGAGTATGCAACAGTTAGAAAAAACGGAGTGATTCAAAAGATTGGAAACGGTACGATATACGCACCAAAAACTAACTTCAAAGGTGGTTCTGTCAAATGGGCAGAAGACAAGAAGAAAGCTACAAAATAGCAATAAGCAAGTGACAGTTTTAGCTGTGGAAAATTCAGTTTTTCGCTTGCATTTCCCCAAAACAATAGCATTACGAAAGGAGTTGATATTATGACAAATGTAGAGGTAATTTTACAAAAATACAGTGAAAATGATATGCAGTTGCTCAAACGAATATCACGGTCAATTATTTCCAAGATGAATGATAATTTATCCGATATGGACTATGACGATTTTTACAGTATAGCCAACGAAACTTTATGGAAAGCTTGCGAAACTTACAGTTCCGACATGGGAGCCACTTTTGAAACTTTCTTGTGTAGCTGTATAAGAAAGAAGTTTTCTACAGAAATCAGAGATAGGCATAGAGAAAAACGTGTATTAAATCTGTTAGCCGTTCCACTGGAAGCCAGTGAGAATGAAGAAGGAAATAGTGTACTTGATTCATTATCATCTGATTTCGATACTTTTGAAGAAGCCATGAAATTGCAGAGCAACAAACAGTTTCAGGACAAAGTGCAACGCTACATTTCGAAGCTTTCCAATCAGCAGGTATCTATATTAAATCTTCTGATTGATGGGTATAAACCGAAAGGTATTCAGCAGATTTTAAATATATCTGCCAAGGAATACTCGGTAAATATGAAGATTATGCAGAGTTTCGAAAACGTAAAAATTTTATTTTAAAGAAAGAAGGATACGAATATGGAAGCAATTAGAAAAAATACATTTACATTGGAGCAGTATTTAATGGACATCAGCGAAGAAAAAATCAGAACCGACCAGGACTGTCAGAGACTTTCCGGACAGTGGACTCCTAATATGATTAATGAATTAATCGCTACTGTTTTAACGAAAAATTATATTCCACCTATTATTTTAGGAGAAGAAACAACAAACGGAATTACAAGACAATGGATTATAGACGGACTGCAGCGCAGTAGTTCCCTTGCTATGTTCCGGTATGGAAACACAAGAATTACAAAGAATGTAGAAGAATACATGATTAGTTATCAGCGAAAGGCAAGAGACGAAAACGGAGAAATAAAGCGAGACGCACGTGGTGTAGCTATTTGGGAGATTGTGAATTTTGATATCCGCAATAAAACCTATGCACAATTACCGGATGAGCTGAAAACTATTTTTAATGGTTATCAGTTGGAAGCTGTTATTCATCAAAATTGTACTAATACGGAAATCTCTAAGCTTGTACGCAAATACAACAATCATAGAGCCATGAATTCGGCACAAAAAGCCTTTACCTACATAGATACATTTTCAAGGGAAATCAGGGAAATCACAAACAACAGATTTTTCAAAGATATGTATTCTTGCAGAAATAATGACAGAATCAATGGAACATTTGAAAGAGTCATTGGTGATATGGTTCTCTTATGTAACTATCCAGACCAGTACAGAAAAGACACAAAGCAAGGCTTCAAATGGTTAAATGAAAATGGTACAATGGCTGATTTTTACGGACTGGATGATTTACTTACTAGACTGACAGACTCCACGGAAATTACAAGCGAAATAAGAGAACTGTTTAATAGCAAGAATGGTTATATCTTTGTGGCAGCATTTAAAGCCTTTACTGAATCGGGAAGGGAAGATAAAGATTTCGGAAGATTCTTACATTGGTTTATTAATGGTGGGAACAATACTGAAATCAACGGTAAGACATGGATGGAATTAGATGGAAAGCATTGTACAAGAGATAACAGAGTAGTTCATGGAAAACTTGATTATTTAGTTGCTCTTACGAATGAGTATTTCAAAGCAGATACACAAGTAGCATAAGGCAAAAGGGGAAGGAAACTTCCCCTACTATAAGAGAAAAGCGAAAGGCAGGACTTATTATGGCAATCGTAATTACAAACGGACTTTACTATATAAAATACAATGAAACTGGTGGCATAGTTAAAACGAAAAATATTGATGAAGCTTTCCAGTATGAGGATGTGGAGCACGCTGTTAAAAAGATAAAGAAAGCAAAAAGTAAGACTAAGGGATATTATATCTATGACACTTGTACTAAATATATTTTATGGAGACGGATGACTAATGAAGAAATAACGGAAATGCGAGAAGGGAAAAAGTACAAGAAGAAGCGAAAAACATATCCAGAGAGTACACGGAAATTGATATATCTTCATGCCGGTGGAAGATGTGAATTATGCGGCAGAGAAATTTTATTCAAAGATATGACCATAGACCATATAAAACCGCTTTCGATGGGTGGAGAAGATAATGTATCTAATTTGGCTTGTACATGTGTTGTTTGTAATCATTTAAAAGGGAATGTTCTCCCGGAAAGTTTCTGGAGTAAAATCAATGATATATTCATGTATCAAATGCAGAAAAGATATGGAAACCGACTAGTGTGGAAAGTTGCACATAAGTTATTGTTATGTGTTGTGTAAAACTTTAGTGACCTTGAAAAGATAGGAAAAATCAATTATAATTGGAGGTGATAAAGATGGAAGGTGTGATTGATATGTCAGCAACCACGGTTATTAAAGATATACTAGAAGTAAAAAGTAAATCACAAGCAATGCTTGCGGAAGAAATTAATGTTACAAGGCAGAATTTAAGTAATAAAATGAATAGAGATAAATTTTCAGCACTTGAATTAGTAGAAATTGCGGATGCTTTGGGAATGAATTTACTTTTAAAAGATAAAGAGGATGGAACGGAATATATTATTGATTATCCAAGTGAATTAAAAGGAAAGTCAAAACGTAATATGACTGAAGAAGAAAAAAAAATTGCGCAGGAAAAATCTATGCAGACTAAGGCGAGAAATGCACATAATATAACAAAATAACCAAGTATTAAAAGCAGCGAAATTCAAAGGGATATAATAAGGAGGTATGACCTATGACAGCAACTAGAAAAGAAGCTATTGAATTATTGGAAAGAGTACCAGAAGATAAGTTGACGTATGTTATTCAGATTCTAAGCGGTATTGATGGTTTGATAGGCATATCAGACAGACGAACAAAGCAAATTGATTTAGACCAATTTGTTATGCCTACAACAGAGCGTAGCAAAAATGCTGATGAATATATAAGGGAGATGAGAGATAATGACAGATTATAAAAGGGCACTTGAAAAATCAAATGCCCTAGTGTATAATCTAATCAGAAAGGTAATCGGATGTGAGTCCGATTTGCCCTCGGTATAAATGTATTATAGAAATAGCATCCACACTTTAGGCGGTACGGATGCTATTTCTTTTTATCATTATGATTATCTATGTAAGATAGTGCCGCAAAAACTACTAGCAATAAAGTTAAAACTTCCATTGTGTTCATAGGGCATCACCCCCTTTGTAAACTAGAGGGCATCAAATAATCGGAAAATCACATCCTGCTTTCTTTTCAATTACACAATAGCAGTATAACATAAATCGAACGGATGTTCAAATAAAAAGAGGTAAATCTACTATATTATATATAGTGGAAAGACCTCTTATTTTTATGACTGCTGCCGGTTCTGCAAGGAATCAACGGCTTCTTTTAATTCCACTTCTTTCCAACGATTACGGACTATCTGTTGTTCCAAATCAGAAATACGTTTGGTGGTATATTCTTCCATCCAAGACATAGCGAAGGCAGGAATATACTTTTCAGGAATTTTAAGAAAAATATCGAATAGAAAATTTTCAAATTTAGAGCAAATCTTATGTAAAAAATCTTTGAAGCGGTTCGGCTTCTGAATCTCAATATTGTTTATGTGTATCAGCTCCTTTAAGTTATGTTTCATTAAGTATAACCTATCGGAGATAGGGCTTCAAGCGAAATTGAAATCTGTCTATAAACGTGTCCTTTTATGGAGAATGAATATTATAGGTGGAAGAGTATCTGTAAAAGTGGCTTTATTATTTACGGATATGTCCATAAATAGAATGGTGTTTTACAAACAGAAAGGATAAAATCATGGGAAGTGAAATGTATGGATACGCAAGGGTATCTACGAAAGAACAAAATCTTTCTAGGCAGTTAGAACAGCTTAGAGAATTTGGAATCCCGGAACGAAATATCAGGTGTGACAAAATAAGTGGAAAGACATTTAATCGGAGAGAGTATAATGCTTTAGTCGGAACAGAGGAAACAGCACCATTATTAAGGGAAGGGGATTTGCTTGTCATAATCAGCTTGGATAGGCTTGGAAGAAATTATACGGAAATCCGGGAACAGTGGAATTATATTATCAATGACATAGGAGCAGATATTGTTGTGCTTGATATGCCTTTACTGGACACAAGACAATCCAGTGATAATCTGGATAAAAGATTCATTGCGGATTTGGTGTTGCAAATACTTTCTTATGTTGCTCAAAAGGAATTGGAAAATACAAGACGTAGACAAAAACAAGGAATTAGTGCCATGCCGGTAATTGATGGAAAGAAAACTTCTACAAAAACTGGAAAACCAGTTGGAAGACCTAATGCAGAGTTTCCCGATAATTGGAAAGAATGTTATGAGAAATGGAGAGTTGGCGAATTAACAGCCGTGAAATGTATGGAAATCTTAAACCTGAAGCGTTCTACTTTTTATAAGCTTGTAAAGATTTATGAGAAACAGAAGTAATTTTTACGGTAATTTATGGGAGAAACGGAGAAATATTATATGTACGTTATAAGAGAGAAGGGAGTGAGAACATGAGAAGACAAGTAGCCTATAAGCAAGGTTATAAAATGGTAATATGTGGAAAGTTCTATGAAGTATCAGACACTAAAAGAGTCCTGCATTATGGAAATCTTACATATAAACCTACATTTGATGAAGTGTGGGAAATGATTGTAGAAATGCAATGCCATGGAGAGAATGGCAAATCGTGCAGAAGAAAACCATATATCAGAACTAGGAGGACAGACCGATGGAGAGAAGAAAGAAAACCACAAGGCAGCAGTGTTTCAGATTCATTATCAGCTTGATAGCATTAACTATTTTATGGTGGATTTGGTAAGGAAAGAGGTGGAAAACATGGATGAAAATATGAAAAGTCAGGCATTTTGTGATGGTGTAGCCGTTGGAATCAGACTTATTCAAAATAAGGTTGTTACGGCTCAGAAAGAAGGCAAGCCTATTATGGTTGATGGGGAGTTGTACTATGTGTTTAGTGCGAGAGATAGGTTGAAAATGCTTATAGACAATATCTATAAGTGAAAGTGTAATATAAATCAGCGTAAATGGTAGTAAAATCAAGGAAATTGATGGATTTTAGGACAAAACACCTTATCGTATGCTTTATCGTGGAAAATAAGAGAAGAAAAAGGAATTTTCGAAAAACCTTATAAAATGGGGATTTTTCAAAAGTCAGGTAAATCTGATTTTTTTCGATATTCTGTAAAATTCGGTAAATTTGAGTGATTTTTGATGGGTTATATGACATCGTAAAAAGCCTTTAAAATAAAGGAAAAGAGGATGTGATAGGTTAAAAAATGATATTTATAGATAATACCTATAAATGGTTTAATGATCAATGATATTGATTGATTTTAATATTAAAAGTAATATCGTGATATATAGGTAATCTATATATGTAACAGATAATCACCAATCAAAAAACGGATGTGAACCACCCAATGTCAACTGACAGCCTTACACCATATATGTGCCGGAATGTGAAAAAAGGCAGAAATGCTAATCATGCTTATCGAGGAGAACGGATGTACCGGAAGAAATAGCACAATAAATATAATCAATAAAGGAGAAGGAAATCATGCAATCAACATATAAATTTGAGGAATTAGAATCAAGGATTTTAAATGAAATGAAAGACGTTCAGCAGGAAACAGATTTAAGCGACAGTTATGTGTGGGTCGAATTGGATAATCGAAATTCGAAAATTCCAGAGTATTTGAAATCGCTATGTGAGCAGTCAGTAAACGCAACCCTTCAGGAGAATTATGAGAAAACTGGAATTGTATTAACACCTAATGATATTAAGCTGTGTGTTGTACTCAGCTACAACTCAGCAGACCACTTATTCGAACTTGTTACATATGTAGTCGGTTGTGATGTTAGAGTGGATATTTTAGACCGGAGAACAGATTTGACAGCTTGGGAATATTTTAAACAAATCAAAATATACTTCTATCAGACCGTATGTCGGGTCATAAATGCAAGAGTGAAAAAAGCAAAAGAAGAACTGTACCTAGATATGGGTACGCTGTAATCAAATACATATTATAATAGGAAGAAAGAGGTTCAAAATGGAAGATACAAAAGAATCATTAGAAAACAAGGCAATTGCAAAACAGAATATTCTTCGTGCATTGAAAGATGATTTTCCAGAAGATATATTGAAAAAATTGGCTGTTGTTTTTGATAATGTTACGGAAGGGTATACGTTTCGGGGAAAACAAGAATAGTAAAAATTCCTCAGATGTGATATACTAAATTGTCTCATATAGGTATTATGCCTATTTGAAATTGTATTTGTTGTTGGGGAGAAGTCATGGCTGAAAGGTCATGGCTTTTCTTCCTCATCAAAAGTAATTACACCCTGAGATTGAAGTGATTGTAATTCAGCGATTCTATCCTTTGTTTCATCAAGTTTGCTGTTTAAACTATTTAATTCTTGTGCAGCTTCTTGATATTCGGAGACAGAGGTATTCATTTTCTCGGTGGCACGAGTGAAACCTGTTTGGGAATATTCAAAAATCTTCCAAGCTGCAAAGGCAGCACCTATAGCGACAATAATAGGAATATATCCTTTTATACTAGCAAAAAAGCCTTTGATAATGTTCCCGGCTGATTCGAACATACCCGTAGATTTTTCTACATTTTTACCTACATCAATTGCTTTATCTGCAATTTTTTCATAACCATTAGCACCCTCGATTATGGACTTGGTTAAATTTTTATAGGATTCTTCTGTTGTATTTGCATTTTCTCCAAGTCGCTTTAATGCATCTTTTGCGTTATCACTTACAGTATCGCTTTCCAATAAAGCATTTTTTAGTTCGTCAACAGATATTGAACCATCTTTTAAAGCTTGTCCCCACGTTAATTTTCCGGTGGCTGCTTTTTCTGCAAAAGTAGCGTCTTTTGCCATAGCAACAAGCTCGTTTGTTAATGCATCGGTCAATCCCATTGCACTTGCTTTAGCTCTTGTCTGCTCCATAGTAAAATCACTAATGCCAGACGAATCTATCTTAAACATACCATTGATTACTTTTTGATCTAATCCGTCTAAATCTGAGAAAGAAGAAGCTTTATTTGCATGAGTATACCGTAATTCATCAATTGAACCAAATAATTTACCTAATTCTTTAAACTGCTTGTCATAAAATGAAGAATTGGCATAACTTACAAATTATGTTATAATCAGATAAAATATTTGTCATTGGAGGAAACTGAAATTATGGCTGTAGTTATTTGCCCAGATTGTAAAAATGAAGTCAGTGAATATGCTGAATCATGCCCGAAATGTGGATTCCCTGTTTCAAAATTCATGAATGAAAATGAATTGACAGATACTGAAAAGAAATTCATATGTCCTAAATGTGGTTTTTGTAACGGATGGGATGATGGAAAAGATAGTTCAATATATTTAAGATGTAAATATTGCAATACTACAATGGTACAGACAGACGAAACAGATGAGGAAGTAACAAATAATTTTATTAAATATTCAGCAAAAGAAAATTATTTAAAAACTCTTGCAATGAAATTTGGCAAAGATAAATTTTCTGAAGATGAATTTCAAAAAAGAGAAAAGATTGCAAAAGATAGAAGGGATAACAAAAATTCATTTAATAAATATTTATTGTCTCAATCCCAACAACCAACCCAAAACGTACCTAAATGTCCTACATGTGGTTCAACCAACATCGAAAAAATATCTGGCTCTAAGCGTTGGCTCACAACCGGTTTATTCGGACTTGGAAGTAGCAATGTAGGCAAAACAATGCATTGTAAAAATTGCGGATATAAGTGGTAGAAGTAGGAGGTAATATACTTTACATAGGATTACGGCACATACATGCCATAGTCCTTTTTTATTGTATGAAAGCCGGGGATGATAAACACCCAACTTGGTAGACGCAACCTCTCTCCAATTCAGAGAATTGCCGTTGCAGAAAAGTACAGACCTATTTATGAGAAACAGGCTTTTTTGAATAAATCTTTAAATGGCGGAGATAAAAAGTCGGAGTTGAAGAATTCTTCGACTCCGATTCCAAAAGAAAATAAAATTGATGTACGTGCAAAACTAGCCAAAGTCGCAGGTGTATCCACTGATACATACACGAAAGGAAAGAAAATCTTGAATTCTGATAACGAAAAATTAAAGAAGGAAGTGTTATCAGGTGAAAAGAGTTGCCATGCTTGAGTTAGATATAAAAGCGTGCATTGTTGTTACAGTCTTACCAAATACGAAAACAGAATCTATACAGGCACTAATCAACAGTTATGAGACATTGGCAGAGTTGGAAGAACTGGAAGAACCAGGAACGATGTTTCTCTTGGACAATGATAAAAATAACAATAAGATGAAGATTAACGAAATTTTCTTCTGCCACTTGAATGCGCTGCTTACACTGGATTGCAATTCTGCCCTTGGAAACATTGACGATGCAGAAGTGGAACAGATGTTATGCAGCAGAGGTGTTTCAATCATTAGCAAGCTTGGTAAGGATAAATCAGATATTAAGAATTTGATCAGCACTTTCCGTAATAATATTTATGCACCACTGGAAGAAGACAAGGTAATCAAATACATTGGACTGGTAAATCATGGAACAGAGAACGGTATTCGTATAGGCGACATCTACGAGGAAGTAGGTATTCCGTTAGATACATATATTCAATATGAAGCGAAATATACATTATGTGTTCTTGCCGGTCTGTCACTTCCTTATAAGAAAATGGCAGAGATAAAAGAAATTATAGATTCTAACAAAGATACAATCAAGAGGAATCTGACCGCACAAAATTCCAGTAGGTTATCAAAATCAGTAGGATTCTTGGATGATATTGTCCAAGAAAAGAAAACGATGGAGAAGAAAAAGAGTGACAGGGATTTATTATTCTAACTGGTAATCCGAGTTGAGAAACAGTTAGACTAGAGATAATCACATATTGACAAAGACATGGGGATAGGTTCAATAGCCTATCCCTTTATATTGGAGAAAAGGACGGTAAAAATTATGAACAAGACAGTTGAAGCAGTCAGACATGGAGAAAAGATTACGGATGAAAGATTATTTGATGTTGTAAATGATTACGACATTACAACACTTAGTATTCGCACATCGGACAAAAGAATCATTATGGCAATGCAGATTAATAAGTGTGAAAGAGTAAAAGGTGGATATGAGTTTTCGCGGTCATGCACATGGACTGATGCGGTAATGTACCAGTTGGATTCTCAGGACATCAAGTCAATCAGTACGGAGTATAGCGAGGAAGCAAATACGTTTTTTGTTACTTGCAAGCTGAAAAATAATTTAGAGCTATGGTTGACGATTATTAATGTTTCAAACATGGAAAGCCGGTTATCTGACTTCAGAGAAATGGATGTGTATGAACTGAATAATTTCTTAGAAGAAGTGATTCAGAAACAGAGTGAGTATTACTGTATTTCCAGCAGAATCACGGATGCATTTGGATTTGATGTGAAGATGAATCCTAAGCGAGTGTTTGTGAATGCATTGGATGATGAATGGAAGTTGCATATCAGTGATGATTTCAGTTCGTTTGAAGTTCCGGTTGTGGACGATTCTGTTAATGAGTTTTATATGAGAGAGACAGACGTATCAAAGCAAATTATTGTAAAACCATTTGGACAGCCATTTATGGAAGTCAGTCTGTTTTTCTTAAAAAGACATAACTAAAAAATTATAGTGGGGTGGTGAAAATCCACCCTATAGAAAAAAGGAAGGTAAAAATTATGAAAACACCTGCAGCTTATACAAAAAATTTACAAAATCATATCATTACGAAACAGATGTTGTTGGACTGCTTGTACAGTTCCAATAAAAGAGCAAAGAACTGGAGAGACAAGGAAAGGGAGTATAGAGATAAGTATAGAAATAACCGTTATCTGTATGATAAGTATGATTCAGAGGAACGTGCAAGAGAACAGAAAGAATCCTACTATCGTCAAAAAGAGGTTATGCTTTCGGTCTTGGAACCGGTATGTATTCATAGAGAAAAAGTTGTGAATCAGCGAAGACGACGAATTTATGATTATGAAGAGGAATACTTTGAGTGCTTAAATGCAGGACTCTTTATTTATGAAAATGGATATTATGACAGCGAAGAACATGAGTACATCGAATTTGGAGATATTTTGGAAGAAATCACAAATACTCATTATTATCTTTTTTATGATATTGGCGGTAATCATACTTTCCATACTCCGATAAATGAAGGTGAAGTAGAAATGCATAATCTTCCTATTGTTGATATTGAAAAATTGAATACCAGTGGTGATGATATTGCGGATTTGGTGTCAAATCAGTTTGTGACAAAGGTTGTGAAACTGATTATAGATGATGATTTCGAATATGTAGCAGCATAGGAGAAAGCAGTATGAATGAAGAATTACAGAAGTTAGGAATTGAAAGTGAGCAGGACTTGTACGAGGTTCTAACGGAAAGCGAAGAAGCAGATACCTTATTCAGTGATATTTACGGTTACATCACGGAAGAATGCTCGATGGAAGATAAAAGTTTCCCCGGCATGATTAATCTTGAAGAATATAAAGGTCTTTACATTGTGTGGATAGATGATGAATGTCCGAGTTTTAACGGAACACCGTATTTTTGGAAATATGAAGTATTTACCATGTATGAGGACGCAAAACAATATTTTGACAGTATGAAAGGCAAGGGAATAAAACCAATAAACGAACGCATTAAGGAGTGTATTCGTCAGACCTCGGATAGTAAACGGATAGAGATTGTAATGAGGTCACAACCATATTGCAACATGTTTGACGTATATTACAAATCAAATTTGCTGATAGAACATATGGGCTATCAAGAAAGTTATGTTGGCACAAGAAATAAAGAGGATTTCGCAGCATTAACGGAATTTATCCGTAGTATAGGCAAAGACTTCTATAACGAATATGGAACATTGCCGGTTGAAATCATTACGGAGAAAGACGGACAGAAGTGGATTTATTTTGTAGGCGAAAGATATTTACAGTCTGAGAAAGAACGTATTTTAGGTTATGTGGAAGAAGACGAGCCGTATAACACGGAAGAAAGGAAACTTGCTACGCAGGATTGGTTGGAAAAAATCATCTTAGTCTTCACGGAAAATAAAAATGCTGAAGGTATATGGCAAGATTCGGGTCAACCGGTTACAGCTATGCATGAGAAATTTATATTCAATGTTTCTGAAGAAGAAAGAGAGAATGTATAAGTGTACAGAGATAATTGTTGCAGGTGAGATGAAACAACCGACTATTGAAGCGAATAGTTACCTAAATGCACATAAATCCTAAACTCCTTATATTCAGTGAAGTAACTGATTACCAATAGAACGGAACAACCATACCATTGAAGATGATGGTTACAGGAGAACGGACAGACAGGCGCACTGCTCATTATGGGTGGTGTGCCTGAACTATTAATACGGAAATGGAGGAAGAAATTATGAATGAAACTATTAATAGCAAAAAGTTGTATGAATTGATTAACAAAGGATTACTTGATGTAACCGCAATAACACGCAGGTGCTTCGGTTATGTCGGAATTGTAGATACCATTAAGTCGGAAGAATTTATGAAAGATTTGGAAACAGTAACCAATGCCGGAATATTCGATATCGTTGAGTGGACACATGATGTAGCAGGTGATGGAACTGTTGTACTGACTGCTGATTTGCATGACAGATATGCCGGGGAATACATAGAGATTCTGGGCAAAGTGTCAGGCGGTTTATCGGTTAAGGGATTTGAAGCAGAATTAAGAGCGGTTGGTATAAACGGTTTGGCATAGAGAAGTACATAAGAAGATAGGGGAATGAATTATTATGAGAACAGCAAAGACAGAAATGTACATCGTTAGGTCATTAGCCATGACGAATTGGCTATGTAATAATGGATTTAAGATTTTGAAAGTGGAAGACTCGGAGAAGGATGATAAGCTGAAGGTTTTCTTTTTTGAAGAATCGCCAGCACTTCACAACATGATGATGCAGTATAGAAAGAGAGTGTAAGTGTATGGCAAATGGCAAGCAGAAAATTTGGGTATCAGACCTTATAGGGGATGATTTTAAAAGATGGAATAACGAATTTGTGATTCTGGATTGTGGAACGGCTTGCGGAAAAACTTATTTTTGCATCAGAAAACTAGGAAAATACGCAGCAGCACGAAAGCGTAAAATTTTATATCTATGTAATCGAAATAAATTGAGAAACCAAACATATAAGCAAGTGAAAGATGAAAAGTTACAAGCGACAATATATGTGACTACATACCAAGCTTTACAGAAAAAGATTCAGCAAACGGTACTTATACTTCTGTTGTAACTTCTTACTCAGAAGAATTTAAGAACAAGCTTACAACCACAAACACAATCCTCGAAGCAATCAGAAAATACCTTGCCACAATGTCTGGCGAATCTGATGAGCTGGCAAAGAGTGAATTAGATTCAATCGGCAAGAATGAATCAAATATAGGAAATACAGGCGGAACTACTCCTACACCTTCTACTGATACTTCTACCAATAATTCAAGCGGAAGTGGTGACGGTGTGCCATCGGTTGGTGACGCTGTAACTTTCGAAAACGGTAGATACTATTACAGTTCAGATGGTATTAGTCCTTCAGGAAGTAAGCATTTGGGTGGTACGGTATATATTACCAAAGTAAATACCAAATCATGGGCGACAAAGCCGTATCATATCAGCACCGGTTCTACACTCGGTAACGGTGACTTGGGTTGGGTATCATTAGACCAATTAAAAGGTTACAAAACAGGTGGACTTGTTGATGAAACTGGTCTTGCTATGCTTCATGGTACACCGCAGCATCCTGAACTTGTGTTAAATGCACATGATACGGAAAATATATTGGATGCCGCAAATTTGGCTAAGATGATTAATAATGGAATTATCAAGACGAATCAGATTCCGGTTCCTGATTTCAGTGACAGCCCTATCTTTAAGAAGCTTCAGGAAACGATGGAGGTTAATAACATCAAGAATGATTACAATATTAAGATTGATAAGTTCGTTGATACTATTGAAATGAATGGAGTAAATGACCCGGATGAATTTGAAAAACAGCTTGAAGACAAATTGGTTAATAGCCGAAGCATTCAAAAAATTATTCAGGAAGAAACGATTGGTCGAATGCTTGGACATAACGAAATGAAAAAGCATTTTTATGTACATCATTAAGATATATGAAATTAATTTGGAGTAGTGGAGAAGTCTGCTACTCCTTTTTGAATTGGAAAATAAGGGAAAATTTATATATATGATTATAAAAATGGGAGGACACGATTTGAATAATACAGCAACAGTTAATGATAAGGTTTTATTAAATATTAAGGAAGTATGTAGTTATCTTGGGATAGGGCAGACTAAAGCAAGAGAGCTTTTAAGAGGATATAACGGATTTGGAATCCAAATAGGGAATCGTTGGTATGCAAATAAGGAAAAATTAGATAGATGGATAGAGAGTGAAACGCTGTGAGGATTTTGTGAGCAATTATGTGTGTTGAGTTGAAAAGTCAAGTGTTAAATGATATACTGAATTAGCATATCTATGCTTGATTTTTTGGTTTGAGAAACGAATCAGAAAGGATTGATAGACATGGGTAAATCTTTAAAAGGTAAGGAACTAGGAAAGGGGATAAGCCAGCGTAAATGCGATGGATTATATGTTGCACGTTTTATAAATAGATTTGGGAAAAGACAAGTTGTATCGGATAAAACCTATAATGGTGTACAGAAGAAACTGCGTGAAGCAATGATTGCGGATGATAAGGCAGTAAATGTTGTCAGTAACAATATGACACTGGATGAATGGTTTGAAAGGTGGATGAAAACTTGTAAGAAGAATTGTAGGAATAATACAAAGGATACATATGCCAGACATTATAAACGTGTGAAAAAAGCATTAGGTTGGAGAAAGCTTAATAGACTGAATTTGGTTGTTATGCAGGAAGCAATCAATGAGCTACGGACTGATAATGAGAGAAAAAATAGTAAAAAAATACTTGTGGATATGCTTGAAAAAGCAGTGGCAAGTGATTTGATTACAAAGAATGTAGCCAAACAGATTACAACTGATATAACCAAAGAGGAGAAGAAGAACAGAAGGGTATTAACTATAGAAGAAACAAGAATATTCCTTGAACAAGCGGAAAAGTCATTTTACTATAACTTATTTGTTGTAGCACTTGAAACTGGTATGCGTATCGGGGAACTTACAGGACTTCAATGGGAAGATATTGATTATAAAAATAAGGTAATCCATGTTACTCATTCTATGACTTATTTTTCCAAAGATGGAAAATATACTTTTGAACTTCATTCTACGAAAACCAATAAAGGAATGCGTGATATTCCATTGACGGAAAAGGCTATTCAAGCGTTAAAACAACAACATTTTATGAAGCAGACACTTGTTAGTAGCAAAGAGCCGATGGAAGGTTTTGAAAATCTTGTATTTGTTACAAAGAACAACAAACCTACAACACAGTTTCTTGTTACGGAGTGTATAGAAGGCATAACGAAAAAAATACATAAAAATTACCCGGACTTAGTTTTTGAAAAGATTACACCACATTGCTTCAGACATACATTTGCTACAAGATGGTTAGAAGCAAATGTGCCAATAAAAACAGTATCTGCTATACTAGGTCATTCGCAGTTACAATTAACAACGGATTTATATATGCACGTTACAACAGATTCGTTATTTAAAGGATTGAAACAGTATGAACAAATGGCAGGCTAAATAAAAAATGGTACAGTAGTGGTACAGTAACACGAAAAATGGATAACATAAGTGTTGAGAAATGGCTTAAAATAAGGAGGTTTTACAAGTATGGAACAGTACAAGAAAGAGTTTATTGAATTTATGGTAGAAAGCGATGTTCTTAAATTCGGAGAATTTACATTAAAAAGTGGAAGAAAGTCTCCATTCTTTATGAATGCAGGTGCTTATGTAACCGGTTCCCAGCTTAAGAGACTGGGACAGTATTACGCAAAGGCAATCCACGATACTTACGGGGATGAGTTTGATGTGCTGTTTGGACCGGCTTATAAGGGAATTCCGCTTGGGGTTGTAACTGCAATCGCATACAGTGATTTATACGGCAAAGAAGTACGTTACTGCTCAGACCGTAAGGAAGAAAAAGACCACGGTGCAGACAAAGGAAGCTTTCTTGGAAGCAAGCTGAAAGACGGTGACCGTGTGATTATGATTGAGGATGTAACAACATCCGGTAAATCCATGGAAGAAACGGTTCCTAAGGTAAAAGGAGCAGCAGATGTTACAATCGTAGGACTGATGGTATCGTTAAACCGTATGGAAGTCGGAAAAGGCGGTGTGAAATGTGCGCTGGATGAAGTAAAAGAATTATACGGATTCCCGACAGCAGCCATCGTATCTATGGAAGAAGTTGTAGAATGCCTTTACAACAAAGAATGCCAGGGAAAAGTTGTCATTGATGATACATTAAAGGCAGCGATTGATGCATACTATGAACAGTATGGTGCAAAATAAGGAGGCACATGCATGACGGAAAAGGTATACAAGACCATGAAAACAGCCGGTGCTGCCAATATTGCGATCGGAGTGATTTACATTGTGACCGGAGTGGCATCCGGAGTCATTCTTCTGGTTAGCGGCGGCAGATTATTGAAAGAAAAAAAGAAGTTGACATTTTAGAAGGGGTCTTTTGAGTGAAAGCAAAAAATAGAAAGCGGATGAGGGCGCTTGGAAAGATTTTGTTCGTATTATACATCGCTTTCTTACTGTATTTTTTGATTTTTTCTGACTGGTATGGACGGACCGGAGGAATGAGAGAATATCATTATAATCTGGTCCTGTTCAAAGAAATTCAAAGGTTCTGGAATTACAGGGAGACATTAGGATGGGTTGCATATGCTAATTTATTTGGCAATGTACTCATCTTCATCCCCTTTGGATTTTTCATGCCGATGGCCAGCAGATATAGAAATTTCTTTCTGACGTTTGTATATAGTTTTGGACTGAGTCTTCTGGTGGAGACATTTCAGTTGGTTACGAAAGTAGGAAGCTTTGACGTAGATGATATTTTCCTGAATACTTGTGGAGGAATCCTTGGATATATTGCTTTCGTAATCTGTAATACAATAAGGAGATGGTACGATGATAATAGGACAGGAAAAAGAGCAGGCGCGAGAAAGAGAAAGAGATAAAGAGAGAAAAAAAAGAGGGAATCGAAAATATGGGCAGGCAAAATTAAGGCATTCGAAGAAGGGGATAGAGTCCCTGCTGATAGCTATTGTAAATGGCATTATCTTCGTTGCTTTGATTTTGACTGCATTTTTACATAAAGGGCAATCGGCTGCGATTATAGGCAGTTTTGGTTTATTTACCATTATACTGACGGTAATGGGGCTGGTTGTCGGGATAAAAGGGTTCCGGGAACGGGACAAGAACTATGTAACCTGTAAATTGGGCGTAGGAATCAACGGAGTTGTACTTCTCGCCTTAGTAGGACTTTTTATAAGGGGGATCGTATAGTGGAAGAACGATATTATTTAACCTTGGAAAGGATTATGCAGATCAAGGAGGAAGAAACAGTTTCTGAGCCGTATCGGAGTTATTTCCGCAGGGTGGCTGATTTTCTGCTTCGTATTCATGATGTGAAGGACAGTTATCACACCAGAGTCAGACATGATATGACGGAAGAAAAGCTTGCTGAAGAGATGGAAAATCTTTATGAAGATGTGAAGCCGGAAAACTATGAGACTTCCTATGCAAATCCAGCATACTGCCAGGCGGTGCTTGGAGAAGAACTTGGAGCATTTTTAAGTGCATTGTATGCAGAACTCCGTGGTGATATCGGATATGTATATGAAGAGAAAGAAGAGTATCTGGTCATTGAAAATGAACTGTTCATTGAAATCTATAACCAGTTCGAAGCAGAAGAAGTCCCGGCGCTGGAAAGCCTGAAAGAAATCTTCTACTGGTATGCAAGTGATTATTGCGATGTATTTGCAGCAGACCGTGTGAAAGAACAGATTCTTCCAACGGAGGATAACTTCTTTGTGAAGAAAATTATGGAAAGCGATTTGTCTGATCTGCGCTACTTATACCGCTTCGGCGAGTATGTGGGCGAGAATGAGAAAAAGACAGCCGCTTATTTGAATACCTTACCGGAAGAAACCATTGCGAAGATGGCAGATACTTATACAGAAGGCTTCCGCCAGGGCTTTGTGATTACGGGAAAAGATTTAAGTAAGAAATCGGTGGCTCATATTGAATATTCGTTGGGCTTTGAACGAGTAATCAGAAAAGCCATCCGTAATTTGGAAGAAATGGGACTGCATACTATTATTTTCCGTGCACCTGCCAGTGTGATTGTGAAGAGCCGTTATGGAAAGCGTGGATTTGTGGGCGGCAATGTAAACAAGCAGTATGATTACGACCATAAAGATGATATTGCGCTGATTCTGGACAAGCAGTTCGTGGAGCGCAAGTTAGAAGTGATGCGCACTGCTTATGAGCAGAATAAAGAAATGGCAGCAAAGCTTGCAGGACCTGCTGTTATGGAAGTGTTTGGAGAAACACCATTTTCTCCAGTGGTAAAATCGGAAGCACTGCGGCTTACTGAGAAGCAGGAAGAATTGATGCTGACCTTAAATTCTAAGGCAAGTCAGATGACGAACCACTATATTCATGGAGAAGAACGCAGTTTTACGATTATTGCGTGGCCGGTACCGGAAATCGGGGAAAAATACGAAGAGATTTTTGAAGAAGTGATTCGCATTAATACGCTGGATGCCAAGGTGTATCAGAAAGTGCAGCAGACCATTATTGATGCACTGGATAAAGGAGATTACGTGCATATCCTTGGAACAAATGGCAATAAGACGGATTTAAAAGTCAAGCTCTGGGAATTAAAGAATCCAGAGAAGGAAACTATTTTTGAAAACTGCGTGGCAGATGTAAATATTCCGGTAGGAGAAGTATTTACGTCTCCGGTTCTGGAAGGAACAGAGGGTGTACTGTTTGTAAGCAAGGTTTATTTACAGGAACTGCAGTATCAGAATCTGGAACTTCATTTTAAGGATGGGAAGACCACGGAATACACCTGTACGAACTTTGACAAAGAAGAGGATAACAAACGTTTTGTGAAAGAGAATCTTCTTCATAACCATGCATTTCTTCCAATGGGAGAATTTGCTATCGGAACCAACACTACGGCTTATGTGGCAACGGCGAAATACCAGATTGCGGATAAGATGCCGATTCTGATAGCTGAGAAAATGGGACCACACTTTGCAGTAGGAGATACCTGCTATAGCTGGGAAGAAGATGTTACTGCGTATAATCCGGATGGAAAACAGATTGTGGCAAGGGAGAACAGTATCAGTGCATGCCGTAAGGAGAACCCGGAGAAAGCATATTTCCAGTGTCATACGGATATTACCATTCCTTATGAAGAACTGGGATGTATCTGCGTGCATACCAAAGATGGCGGGGAGATTAAGATTATTGAAAATGGACGTTTTGTGCTTCCAGGCACAGAAATCTTAAACGAACCACTGGATAAATAGAGTTTTCCACGTTTTTTGTTGACATTGAGAAATAGTATTAGTAAAATAACTTATAAATAGATGGTTATTTATTAAAATATTTATAAATCATAATAAGCGAATAAGAAAGGAAGAAGTTTATGCCAAAAGTAGGAATTGTAATGGGCAGTGATTCAGACCTGAAAGTAATGAGTAAGGCTGCTGCCATGTTGGAAAAGTTTGGAATTGACTATGAAATGACAATCATTTCTGCACACCGTGAGCCGGATGTATTTTTCGAGTATGCGAAGAGTGCAGAGGAGAAAGGCTATAAGATTATTATTGCCGGAGCCGGTATGGCAGCACATCTTCCAGGAATGTGTGCGGCAATCTTCCCAATGCCGGTTATTGGAGTGCCGATGTCAGGCAAGAACTTAGACGGAGTGGATGCACTTTATTCGATTGTACAGATGCCATCCGGCATTCCGGTTGCGACGGTTGCAATTGATGGTGGTGCCAATGCAGGAATTCTTGCTGCAAGAATGCTTGCGATGTCTGACCCTGAATTATTGGAAAGATTGAAAGCGTATACAACCGAAATGAAAGAAACAGTCCAGAAAAAAGCAGAAAAGCTGGACAATCTTGGCTATAAAGCATATATGGATCAGATGTAAACGAAAAACAAGTGAATAATTGCGGGCAATACATGTCAGCGGATATACCAGGAGGAATAGAAAATGTTGGATTACAAGACAGCCGGTGTAGATATCGAGGCGGGATACAAATCAGTAGAACTTATGAAGAAGCATGTGAAAGAAACCATGAGACCGGAAGTATTAGGCGGGCTTGGCGGTTTCGCAGGTGCATTTGACTTAAGTGGAATCAAGAACATGGAAGAACCGGTGCTTCTTTCAGGAACAGACGGATGTGGAACCAAGGTAAAACTTGCATTTGTAATGGATAAACATGACACCATTGGTATTGATGCAGTGGCTATGTGTGTCAATGACATTGCGTGCTCAGGCGGAGAACCATTATTCTTCCTGGATTACATTGCCTGCGGCAAGAACTATCCAGAAAAGATTGCTACCATTGTAAGCGGTGTGGCAGAAGGATGTAAACAGTCTGGATGTGCGCTGGTCGGTGGAGAGACCGCAGAGCATCCGGGACTCATGCCGGAGAATGATTATGACCTGGCCGGATTTGCAGTAGGTGTGGTAGATAAGAAAGATATTATCGACGGTTCTACCATCAAACCGGGTGATGTACTTGTGGCAATGCCATCCACAGGTGTTCATAGCAATGGATTCTCATTGGTTCGTAAGGTATTTGATATTACCGAAGAATCTCTGAATACATATTATGAGGAATTAGGAAAAACACTTGGGGAGGCGCTGATTGCTCCGACAAGAATTTATGTGAAAGCCCTGAAAAATGTAAAAGAAGCCGGTGTGAGAGTGAAAGGTTGCAGCCATATTACCGGAGGCGGTTTCTATGAAAATATTCCAAGAATGCTTCCGGAAGGAATCCGTGCCGTGGTAAAGAAAGACAGCTACGAAGTTCCAGCTATTTTCAACCTGATTGCAAAAACCGGAAATATTGCAGAAGAAATGATGTACAATACTTTCAACATGGGAATCGGAATGATTGTTGCAGTAGATGAAAAAGACGTGGATGCAACTATTAAGGCTATGAAGGAAGCCGGAGACGAAGCTTTTGTAGTTGGTTATGTAGAAGCAGGAGAAAAAGGAGTTACTTTATGCTAAGAGTTGCAGTTCTGGTATCTGGTGGCGGAACCAATCTTCAGGCCATTATCGATGCCGTAGAAAGCGGTAAGATTACCAACACAGAATTAGTGGGTGTGATTAGTAATAACAGGAACGCATATGCACTGGAAAGAGCGAAGAAGCATGGCATTTCTGCACAGTGTATTTCACCAAAGGATTTTGAGACAAGAGCAGAATTTAACAAAGCTTTGCTGGAAAAGTTAAACGAGCTTCAGCCGGACCTGGTGGTGCTTGCAGGATTCCTTGTGGTAATCCCGGAAGAAATGATTCGTGTGTACAGGAACCGGATCATCAATATCCATCCATCTCTGATTCCGGCATTTTGCGGAACAGGTTTTTATGGATTGAAAGTCCATGAAGCAGCACTATCGCGTGGTGTGAAAGTTGTGGGTGCTACGGTTCATTTTGTGGATGAAGGAACAGATACCGGCCCGATTATTCTGCAGAAGGCAGTTGAGGTGGAAGAAGGAGATACACCTGAGATTCTTCAGCGGAGAGTGATGGAGCAGGCAGAATGGAAGATTCTGCCACAGGCGATTAACTTGATTGCCAATGGAAAGATAGAAGTAACAGAAGGAAAAGTTTCTATAAAAAGATAAATAAAACGATAAGTAGAGACAGCAAAGATAAGGAGGTTCCTATGAAGGTATTGATTGTTGGAAGCGGCGGAAGAGAACATGCCATTGCGTATAGTGTCGCTAAAAGCAGTAAGGTGGATAAGATTTATTGTGCACCAGGAAATGCAGGAATTGCAGAACTGGCAGAATGTGTTCCGATTGGTGCAATGGAATTTGATGCACTGGTTGATTTCGCAAAGGAAAAAGAAATTGACCTTGTAGTAGTAGGAATGGATGACCCTCTGGTAGGCGGATTGATTGATGTGTTTGAAAATGCGGGAATCCGTGCGTTCGGACCGAGAAGAAATGCAGCGATTCTGGAAGGAAGCAAGGCATTTTCAAAGGATTTGATGAAGAAATATGGAATTCCAACGGCTGCATATGAGAATTTTACAAAGCCGGAGGAAGCGCTGATATATCTTGCAAATGCAAAATATCCAATCGTGCTAAAAGCAGATGGACTGGCACTTGGAAAAGGAGTGCTGATCTGCAACAGCTTTGAAGAAGCCCAGGCAGGGGTAAAGGAAATCATGCAGGATAAGAAGTTTGGCGCTTCCGGAGATACCATGGTGGTAGAAGAATTTATGACCGGCCGTGAAGTATCTGTATTGTCTTTTGTGGATGGAAAGACAATTAAAACCATGACAAGCGCGCAGGACCACAAGCGTGCCAAGGATGGAGATGAGGGATTAAATACCGGTGGTATGGGAACATTCTCTCCGAGTCCGTTCTACACAGAAGAAGTGGATGCGTTCTGTAAGGAACACATTTACCAGAAGACTGTAGACGCCATGAATGCAGAAGGCAGAGAATTTAAAGGAATTATTTTCTTTGGACTGATGCTTACAGAGGAAGGACCAAAGGTACTGGAATACAATGCCAGATTCGGTGACCCGGAGGCACAGGTTGTACTTCCGAGAATGAAGAACGACCTGGTAGAAGTGATGGAAGCCTGCATTGACGGCAGACTGGATGAAATCAATCTGGAATTTGAGGACAATGCAGCAGTCTGCGTGGTACTTGCGTCAGACGGCTATCCACTGATTTACCAGAAAGGACTTCCAATCAGTGGACTGGAAGAATTTAAAAAGCATGACGGATATTATTGTTTCCATGCAGGAACCAAGCTGGTTGATGGTCAGATTGTCACAAACGGTGGACGTGTCCTTGGAGTGACAGCCAAAGGGGCTACGCTGAAGGAAGCACGGGCAAATGCTTATAAAGCGACAGAGTGGGTTTCTTTCGATAATAAATACATGAGACATGATATCGGAAAGGCCATTGACGAGGCTTAAGAGAATCTTAGGATTTCGAAAGACTTTTTAAAGATTTGGCGTAAACCTTGACAAATGGGGCATTTGCCACTATTATATTCCGTAGATTATGAGTTATATCTAAAGGCTGAGAAAAAGAGGAGTATGTGTTTAGGGCTGGAAAGAGAGAGCTGCCCAGAGGCTGAAAGGCAGTTCACAGGAAACGGACGCAGAAGGTAGCTTTGGAGCCGGATGTCTGAAGAAAGTAGGATGTCACGGAGTCGTTCACGTTATCGGACGAGAGAGATATGGGAGAATTTCTTTCATATAACAAAGGTGGTACCGCGTTACTATACGCCCTTTACATTTACTGTAAAGGGCGTTTACTTTTTGAGAGGAAAGTGGAGGAGAAGATGAGTAAGAATCTTGAAAAAACTTACAATCCAAAAGAGATTGAATCAAAATTATATGAAAAATGGTGTGAGAAGAAATATTTTCACGCAGAGGTGGACAGAAGTAAGAAACCATTTACCATTGTAATGCCGCCTCCGAATATTACCGGAAAGCTGCATATGGGACATGCACTGGATAATACGCTTCAGGATACGCTGATTCGTTATAAGAGAATGCAGGGGTATAATGCACTTTGGATTCCGGGAACCGACCATGCGGCTATTTCGACAGAGGTTAAGGTTACCAATCAGTTAAAGGCAGAAGGTATTGACAAGAAAGAACTTGGCCGTGAAGGATTTCTTAAGAGAACCTGGCAGTGGAAGGAAGAATACGGTGGAACTATTACTTCCCAGCTTAAGAAAATCGGAACTTCCTGCGACTGGGACAGAGAACGTTTCACAATGGACGAAGGATGTTCCAAGGCAGTAGAAGAGGTGTTTATTAAATTATATGAAGAAGGATACATTTACAAAGGCTCCCGTATTATTAACTGGTGCCCGAAATGTAAAACTTCCTTGTCTGATGCGGAAGTAGAGCATGAAGAGCAGGCAGGACATTTCTGGCATATTAAGTATCCAATCGTTGGAACAGACCGTTTCCTTGAAATTGCAACCACCCGTCCGGAAACTATGCTTGGTGATACTGCGATTGCCGTTCATCCAGATGATGAAAGATACACAGATATCGTTGGAAAGAAAGCGCTGCTCCCGTTAGTTGGAAGAGAGATTCCAATTGTGGCAGATGCTTATGTAGATAAAGAATTTGGAACAGGTGCAGTAAAAATCACACCGGCACATGACCCGAACGACTTTGAAGTTGGAAAACGTCACAATCTTCCAGAAATCAATATCATGAACGATGATGCGACTATCGTAGACGGATATGGCAAATATTCTGGAATGGAACGTTATGAAGCAAGAAAAGCAATTGTAGAAGACTTAAAAGAACAGGGATACTTAGTAAAAATCGAAGAACATTCTCATAATGTAGGAACTCATGACCGCTGCGGTACTACTGTAGAACCGCTGATTAAACAGCAGTGGTTTGTAAGAATGGAAGAACTGGCAAAACCGGCAATTAATGCTTTAAAGACAGGCGAGCTGAAATTTGTTCCAGAGCGTTTTGACAAGATTTATCTGCACTGGCTGGAAAATATCAAAGACTGGTGTATTTCCCGTCAGATCTGGTGGGGACACAGAATCCCGGCTTACTATTGTGATGAATGTGGTGAATTTGTGGTAGCAAGAGATATGCCGGAAGTATGCCCACATTGCGGCTGCAAGCATTTTACACAGGATGAAGATACACTGGATACCTGGTTCAGTTCCGCACTCTGGCCATTCTCAACACTTGGCTGGCCGGATAAGACAGAAGATTTGGATTATTTCTATCCGACAGATGTACTGGTAACCGGATACGATATTATTTTCTTCTGGGTAATCCGTATGGTATTCTCCGGATATGCACACACCGGAAAGGCACCATTCCACACCGTTCTGATTCACGGTCTGGTTCGTGACTCTCAGGGACGTAAGATGAGTAAATCCCTTGGAAATGGTATTGACCCGCTGGAAATCATTGAGGAGTACGGTGCAGATGCACTTCGTATGACGCTTCTTACCGGAAACGCACCTGGAAATGACATGCGTTTCTATAATGAGCGTGTAGAAGCAAGCCGTAACTTTGCAAACAAGGTATGGAATGCATCCCGGTTTATTCTGATGAATATGGATGGAAAGACCATTACAGAGCCGGAAGCAGCAGACTTTACCATGGCAGATAAATGGATTCTTTCTAAGGTAAATACACTGGCAAAAGACGTGACAGACAATATGGACAACTTTGACCTTGGTATTGCATTGCAGAAGGTATATGACTTTATCTGGGATGAGTTCTGCGATTGGTATATTGAGCTGGTAAAATACAGAATTTATCATGCAGACGAAGATGCAAAGAGTGCCAATGCAGCACTTTGGACACTGAAAGCGGTTCTTGCCAATGCGCTTAAGATGTTACATCCATTTATGCCGTTTGTCACAGAAGAAATTTACGGTGCATTAGTGCCGGAAGAAGAATCTCTGATGATGTCAAGCTGGCCGGTATACAAACCAGAGTGGAACTTTGCAGAGGCAGAAAATGTGACAGACCATATGAAAGAAATCATCCGTGGTGTCAGAAATGCGCGCGCAGAAATGAACGTTCCACCAAGCCGTAAGGCAAAAGTCTTTGTAGTATGTGAAAATGCAGAGCTCAGAGAAGGATTTGGTGAACTGGCATCCTCTGCCTGCCCACTGATGAGCGCAACAGAGCTTGATGTACAGACTACAAAGGATGGAATTGCAGAAGATGCGGTTTCCATTGTAGTTCCAGATGCAACTGTTTACGTTCCACTGGAAGAGCTGATTGATTTTGAGCAAGAAATTGAACGACTCACAAAAGAAGAAGCAAGACTGGAAAAAGAAATTGCCCGTTCAAATGGTATGTTAAACAATGAAAAATTTGTCAGCAAGGCACCTCAGGCAAAAGTCGATGAAGAGAGAGCCAAACTGGAAAAATATACACAGATGATGGTACAGGTAAAGGACAGACTTGCGAGTTTAAAGAAGTAAGGAAGTATAAATAAAATGAAAAAGCTGAATCTCAAGTTGGGGAAAGGTCCTTTTAAGAAGCTGTCTGAAAAGATGTCACCCTACTATGACACGTTAAATAAAATCTCGGTGCTTTTGGAAGCTATTTGGACAATACTGATTAATTTTATTATTGAAGCATTTTCCAGACATTCCGTTGTGGCGGCATGGAAATACCTGGTAAAGACGCCGGAAGTATTTTTCTACAATGCGTTTATGATTTTTGTGACGTTTACATTTGTACATCTGGTAAGGCGGCGTGTGTTTGCGCGCATCATGGTGAGTGCATTGTGGTTGCTCATTGGACTTAGCAATGGCGTTATGCTGATGAAGCGAGTAACACCGTTTAATGCACAGGATTTAAAGACCTTTAAAGAAGGCTTGTCCTTGTTTACCAATTATTTCAGCGCGCCGGAACTGATTATGATGGGAGTCGGTGTGACTGCATTTTTGGTATGGTGTGTACTGATGTTCCGCTATGGTGGAAAATATAAGGGAAAGATGAACAGGCTGGTGTCACTGGCCTGCGTCATCGCGAGTTGCGTGGCATATTCGTTCATAACCAACTGGGCGATAGACCAGCGTGTAGTATCTACTTACTTTGGAAATATAGCTTTTGCATATCAGGACTATGGTTTGCCATATTGCTTCTGTGCCAGCCTGTTTAACACAGGTATTTCCGAACCAAATGGTTATACAGAAGAAGCCATTGATGATCTGGGTCAGGGTAAGAGTCTGACAGAAGTAAGTGAAGATGAAGATGCAGTTCTTCCAAATATCTTATTTGTGCAGCTGGAATCATTCTTTGATACCAGTGAGTTTACTGACCTGCAGACATCAGAAGACCCGCTTCCGAATTTAAGAAAAATGTTTCAGGAATATTCTTCCGGCTATTTCAAAGTTCCATCTGTAGGAGCAGGAACAGCCAATACAGAGTTCGAAGTGCTTACAGGAATGAATCTGAGGTATTTCGGACCGGGAGAATATCCGTATAAAACCGTGCTGAAAGACCAGGTTGCAGAAAGTGCGGCAACTGCATTTGCATCCTTTGGTTATGGTACACATGCCATTCACAATAATGGCGGAAACTTCTACAGCCGTGCGAAGGTATTTAACAATATCGGATTTGACAGCTTTACAAGTAAAGAATTTATGAATGTCCTTCAGACTACGGAAAATGGCTGGGCGAAGGACGATATTCTGCTGACTCATATCCAGGATGCACTGGACAGCACCGAACAGCAGGATTTTGTATTTACCGTCAGCGTACAGGGCCACGGAAATTATCCGGAAGAGAAGCTGATTGAAAATCCACGGATTACGGTAACCGGTCTGGATTCAGAGGCAAAGAACAATGCATGGGAATACTATGTCAACCAGGTATATGAGATGGATGAGTTTGCGGGAAATCTTGTGAAAATGATAGAAGAACGCGGAGAACCAACTGTGATTGTATTCTATGGAGATCATCTCCCTACTATGGGACTGGAAGCCAAGGATATGAAGAGCAAATATCTCTATAATACGAACTATGTCATCTGGGATAATATTGGTCTGGAGAAGAAAGACCGTAATATTCCGTCTTACCAGATTATGTCAGATGTGATGGAACGTCTTGGATTACATGCAGGAACCGTGTTTAATTATCATCATGACAGAAGAAAAACAAAGAATTATCTGAAAGACCTGGAACTTCTTCAGTATGATATCTTATACGGAAAACAGTACGTGTACGGTGGAAATCCGCCAATCACGGAAGGTCATATGCAGATGGGAATCCGTGAAGTAACGCTGACAGATATAACCAGTAAATTGGATGGCTCTTACAGTCTCTATGGAAATAACTTCACCAAATGGAGTAAGGTTTATGTCAATGGGGAAAAGCAGAAGAGTACGTTCCTTAATAATACCCGGATTGAACTTCCGGAAACGAAGCTTTCGGAAGGTGATATTATTACTGTCAGTCAGGTAGGCTCAAGCAACACGATTTTCCGGACTTCGGCAGAATATATTTATCACAATGGTGTGTTGTTAGAATACACAGAAGAAGTGAAGAATCAAATTGAAGCGGAAGCAAAAGCCGCCGAAGGACAGGAATCTGAATCATCGGATGGAGAGAACCCGGAGAGTGAAAATTCAGATGGAACAACAGATTCAGATGAAAATTCTGAGTCGGGAACAGAATAAAAATTGCGGATAAAGGATGGCATATGAGATGCAATATGAAGAGATAGTCAGTTATATTGCTGACATACCGAAGTTTACAACCAAACATCCGCTGGAACATACTCGGGAATTTATCAGGAGACTTGGAAATCCCTGCCATGACCGTAAGGTCATCCATGTGGCGGGAACCAATGGAAAGGGAAGCGTCTGCGCATTTATGCAGGCGATTCTCTTATGTGAGGGGAAACATGTGGGATTATTTACTTCTCCGCACCTTGTGAAAATCAATGAGCGTATTCAGATAGATGGAATACCGGTGACGGATGAAGAGTTTGCAGCAGGATTTGAACGCGTGAAGACCGTGGTAGATAAGATGGCAGAAGAGGGGATTCCACACCCGTCTTATTTTGAGTTTCTGTATGGAATTGGAATGGTAATCTTCGAGGAAAAAAAAGTGGAGTATTTGATTCTGGAAACCGGACTTGGGGGCAGACTGGATGCGACCAATTCCTTTGAACATCCAATCATGACCGTGATTACTTCCATTGGCATGGACCATATGGGAATTCTCGGAAATACCATCGAAGAGATTGCCGCGGAAAAGGCTGGAATTATTAAAGAATGGGTTCCAATTTGTTATGACGGAACATCCGAAGCAGCCGCTGAAGTGATTCGCATGACGGCTGAAAAAAAGCATGCCCCATGTAGAAAAATCGGGAAAGATGCGTTTGAAATTCGGAAAATTACGGACAAACAGGTTGCTTTTTCCATAGTGAATGGGTATGATAAAAATATCATTTGGACTGTCACCAGTACGGGAATTTACCAGATGATGAACGCAACTCTGGCGGTCAGTGCCATGGAAGAGGTGCTTGGAAAGCCTTTGAATACAGGAAAATGGCAGAAAGCACTGGAAGGGGCGAGGTGGCCGGGAAGGATGGAAGAAGTGCTTCCGGGAGTGATTCTGGATGGAGCGCACAATCTTCCGGCGATTGAGCGGTTTAGTGAAAGTTTGCGGAAGCAGAAGGAATATTTTGCTGAAAAAGGGGAAGAATCAGGTAAGACTGTCATCCTGTTTTCAGCAGTGGATGATAAAGATTATGAGCAGATGATTCATACCTTATGTTCAGAACAGTCTGCGGACAGTTATGTTGTGACGAAGCTTGCGGATAAGCGGGGCGCTTCTATGGAAGTACTGACAGACATCTTCCGGATGTACACGGACAAGCCGGTATATACAGAAGATACCTTAGAAGCAGCGTTTCATAAGGCAATGCAGGAAAAGGGAGAGGACGGAAGACTTTATTGTCTTGGTTCCTTGTATTTAATAGGTGAGTTAAAAGGGTTAATAGGTGAAGGATATGCTGAATTTTGAAGAAGAGCTGAAGAAGTTTAAACCAAGTCTGGAAGTAGAAGATATTGAGAAAGCAGTGTATAAGGAAGATTTGGAAGATTTGACAGATATTCTGCGTGAAATGATGGAACATAAGAAATAGGGGAGAAGCATGAATTATTCAGAACGATTTTTTCGCCAGTCAGATTACTGGTATAATGATGGACTGAGCAAGGCAAAGATACATGATTTGTCCGGCGCAGCAACGTCTTTAAAACGGAGTTTACAATATAACAGAAGTAACATTCAGGCGAGAAATCTACTTGGACTGGTTTACTATGGCCAAGGTGAAGTAGCAGAGGCACTGGTGGAATGGATTATCAGTAAGAACCTGAAGTCTTATGAAAATATTGCCAATTACTATATCAAGAAGGTTCAGGAATCTTCCGGCGAACTGGAACGAATGAATCAGGCAATCCATAAGTATAACCAGTGTCTGATTTACGCAAGACAGAATGGGGAAGATCTGGCGATTATCCAACTTAAGAAGGTAATTCAGGTACACCCATCCTTTTTGAAGGCCTATCAGCTTCTTGCGCTTTTGTACATGCGGACGGAACAGTATGCACAGGCAAGACAGATTCTCAGGAAAGCATATAAGATGGATATCACCAATTCCATCACACTCACATATATGAATGAACTTTCTAAGATGAGGAGTAAGAAAGTCTCCCACATCAAGAAAGAGAAAAAAGAAGAGACCATGACTTATTCCATGGGAAATGAGACCATTATCCAGCCGGTATCCTCCAGCTTAAAGGACAATGCCGGAGCACTTACCGTGCTGAATATCATCATAGGAATTATCGTGGGGGCGGCTGTTGTCTGGTTCCTTATATCACCTACAGTCATACAGAATAAGACAAAGAGTACCAATGATACCATTGTCAGTCTGAGCGAGGAGGTCGCAGCGAGAGATACTCAGATTACAGTTTTGAAGCAGGAGCTGGAAGGTTACCGCAGTACCAATGAAGAGGCAGAAAATGCGATTCAGACGTCTCAGGGAACGCAGCAGAATTATGAAGCATTGTTAAATGTGAAATCTCTCTATGACGGAGGACAGACCAGCAATGCAGATATGCTGGACATTCTTCTGCAGGTAAATCCAGACGGCTTAGAGCCATATGGGAAGGCAATCTATGATGAACTATCCGGAGCTTTGTTCCCGAAAATGTGCCCTAAATTATATGCGTCCGGTTCTGAAAAACTGAATGCAGGTGATTACGAAGGAGCAATTGCAGATTTAGAAAAGGTTGTTCAGATGGATGCAGAGTATGAAAGCGGGAATGCTGCTGCGTTGTTGGAAGAGGCAAAGCAGAAGAATGGAACCGCTGAGACACAGACAACGGAAGAAAATACTGAAAATGAATAAAAAACAAAATAAGAAATAATACACGAAAGAAAAGGATATGCAAAAAGAAGCATGTCCTTTTCTTATTTCTTAGGAGAGCTTCATTCCATGAAAAATAGAAAAAAGGAGGAATACAGATGCAATATTTGGTAGAAGAAAACTGTCTGACGATTTTTCTGCCACAGGAAGTGGATCATCATAATGCAGAAGAAATCAAGAGAGAGGCAGACAAACTGATTGAGCGGAAGCACATTAAATATGTGATTTTCGATTTTCAGAAAACGGATTTTATGGACAGCTCCGGGATTGGAGTGATTATGGGGAGATACCGGCAGATATATTTACTTGGCGGTGAGGTATGGGCGGTACATGCCAGTGACCGGATGAAGAAAATTCTGACTATGTCAGGAGTAACAACAATTATTCAACTGTATGAGGAGGAGAAGGAATGATGAGAACAGCAAATGAGATGGAACTGTTATTTGACAGCCGTTCGGAAAATGAAGGGTTTGCCCGGGTTGCGGTGGCTGCATTTTTTACGCAGGTGAACCCGACACTGGAAGAAGTAGAGGATGTGCGTACAGCAGTTTCCGAGGCAGTGACCAATGCCATTATTCATGGCTATGAAGGCGGAGAAGGGAAAATAAGGATTCATGGACGAATTTGCGAAGAAGCGGATGCAATCCATTTTTACATAGAAGTGGAAGATAAGGGAATCGGGATTGCGGATGTGGAGAAAGCGATGGAGCCATTATTTACCACCAAACCGGATTTGGAACGCTCTGGACTTGGATTTGCCTTTATGCAGTCTTTTATGGATGAAGTACAGGTGGAATCAGAGCCTGGCAAAGGAACACTGGTAAAAATGAGAAAGACTGTTAGAAAAGGAAGGAAATTATGGACCACACAATCGCTCTGATACAGAAATCCCACGATGGAGATGAAGGAGCGAGAGCACAGCTTATGGAAGAAAACACCGGGCTTATCTGGTGTGTAGCAAAGCGGTTTTACGGAAGAGGAACCGAGCCGGAGGATTTGTTTCAGATTGGAAGTATTGGTCTGTTAAAGGCGATTGATAAATTTGATTTGTCTTATGACGTGAAGTTTTCGACCTATGCGGTTCCCATGATATCAGGAGAAATTAAGCGGTTTCTGAGGGATGACGGTATGATAAAGGTCAGTCGTTCCCTGAAAGAAATTGCGTACCGGGCTTATCTTGCCGGAGAAAAACTGCGGGAAGAAACGGGAAAAGAGCCATCGATTGAAGAAATTGCGGAGAAGATTGAGGTGGAGAAAGAAACACTGGTTCTGGCAATGGAGGCGAGCAGTGAGGTAGAGTCATTGCAGAAAACTATTTATCAGGGGGATGGAAATGAAATTCTGCTCATGGACAAGATTGTGGAGGAGGAAGAAAGGGAAGAGAAAATCTTAAATACCATGCTGCTCAGACAATTGTTAGGAGAACTTGGTGAGCGGGAAAGGGAGCTTCTGTCGCTTCGGTATTTCGGCAATAAAACGCAGGGAGAAGTTGGAAAAATGATGGGAATTTCCCAGGTTCAGGTATCACGAATGGAAAAGCGGATTCTACAGGATTTACGAAAACGTTTATAATAAACTTTATTTAAAAATCTTATAAATATATTGGGAAATTTGATTGGACTAGAGAGACAGGGTGGATATAAAATGGATAAGGTATGAATACAGGAAGATAATAAGAAGGAAGAAACATGGAAGAAGAAAAGATAAAAGCGCTGACAGAGGCGAAAATCCCATGTGAGGAGACAGGAATATCGGTGAAAACCGGTATCTGCGGTCTGTGTGGGGGATTTTGTCTGGTAGATGCTTATTGTAAGGATGGAAAAGTAATTAAAATAGAAGGTAACAAGGATTTGCCTGGTTCAAATGGTCGTGTCTGTGTAAAGGGAGCAGCCCTGAAGCAGGCACTTTATCATCCGGACAGGCTTCTTTATCCGATGAAACGTGTTGGAAAGCGTGGAGAAGGAAAGTTTGAGCGGATTAGCTGGGATGAAGCACTGACTACGATTGCAGAGAAGATGAATCAGACAAAAGAAAAATATGGTGCAAAGTCTACCATGATTTATGTAGGACATCCAAAGTGGTTCCGCCCGCAGATGTCCGAATTTGCCAGTATGTATGGAACACCGAATATTGGTACGGAATCCAGTACCTGTGCTTATGCGCTCATGATGGCTTGTCAGAGTGTGTTTGGACGAGGGGTGATGATGCCGATGCCGGACATGAGACGCTGTAAATCTCTGGTAGTGTGGGGCGTGAATCCGCTTTACAGTAATTCGGTGACTGCAGGGAGCGCCTTTCTTGGCGCAGTAAAGCGTGGCGTAAAACTGATTGTAGTAGACCCGAAGTGTACACCGACTTCCCAGCATGCGGATATACATCTGCGGCCAATCCCGGGGACAGACGGGGCACTGGCGCTTGGTATGGCACGTGTGATGATAACGGAAGATATTTATAATAAAGAATATGTAGAAAAATATACCAGTGGATTTGAAGCATATAAGGAATATGTGATGGAATTTACCCCGGAAAAGGTAGAAGCAATCACTGGTGTTCCGAAGGAAGATATGATAGCAGCAGCCAGAATGATGGCTGCGGAAGCACCATGTCCAATCCAGATGTCAGCATCCCCGGTGGTGCATAATATCAATGGAGTACAGAATGCAAGAGCGATTACATTGCTTCTGGCACTTACCGGAAGTTTTGGCGTAGAAGGTGGAACCATGCCACCGGGACCGGGAAGAGCCGTTCTGAAAGATGCTTTTATGGGTGTACGAATACCGAGAGTGAACCCGGAAGAAGATTTGAGCCATGAAGAATTTCCAGCATGGGCAAAACTTACGGAAAATGAAGTACAGGTGACTCATATGGCAGATTATCTGGAAGGAAAAGGTGAGTATCCGATTCAGACGCTGGTTGCCTTTGGTATGAATCATCATATGTGGCCAAGACCGGACAGACTGGAAGAGGCGTTGGAACAGGTGGGATTTTTTGCCAATGTGGATATGTACATGACGGATACTGCCAAATATGCAGATATTTTGCTCCCTGCCCAGGTTTCCTTAGAGCGGGAACAGATTGAGATACTGGGATTGGATACGATTTTCTATCAGGGGCATGTGGTAGAACCGGCTGGGGAAGCATGGGCCGATATGGACATCATTACCGGTCTGGCGGAAAAGCTTGGTTTTGAAATTGGTGGAGAAGAACCAATACATAATAATGAAGAATATTTGCGAAAATCTCTGACCCCGACAGGACTTACTTTAGAGGAAGTGAAAGTGGCTTCAATGGGAGCAAAGGCGAAGAAAGTAATGCCGGGGCGCACAACAGAAGATATCCTCAAGGTGAAGACACCAACTGGAAAGATTGAGTTTGTTTCCAGTATCATTGGTTCCTGCAAAAAAGAAGGTCATGAAGGACTTCCGGTGTACCATGAGTTCAGGGAAAAGCTGCCGATGGAAGAATATCCACTGATTCTGACAACCGGAAGCAGAAAACCGCAGCTTTTTCACTCCAGAACTTACCGCCTTCCATGGCTGAGGGGGCTGGAAAAATGTCCGATTGTGGAAATCCATCCTTCGGATGCGGAAAAACTAGGTATGTCGGACAAAGAACCGGTCATTCTCCGCACACCTGTGGGAAGTATGGAGCTGGAATTAAGTATCGATTCTTCCTGCCTGCCGGGTTCCGTGAATGTTTATCATGGAGCAGGAAGTCAGGACATCAATTTGTTGATTGACGATACTTATCTGGACCCGGTTTCCGGTTTCCCGGGATATAAGTCTTATTGCTGCAGATTAGAGAAAAAGGAGGAGACTCATGAGTAAGGTTGTATGTGATGCATCATTATGCTCGGGCTGTCTCGCCTGCGTGGTGGCATGTATGGACCAGCACTATGATGAAACCAACGGAGATGCGGTATCTCCGAGAATTTATGAAAAACATGTATGTGAAGAGACTGGACTGGTAACATATCTCACCAGAAACTGTCAACATTGCAAAGATGCTCCTTGTATGAAGGCTTGTCCAATGAAAGTATTTGAGCGGACAGAAAATGGATTTGTAGTTGCAGCCTACCGTAGCCGTTGTATTGGCTGTAAGAAGTGTGCGAAAGTCTGTCCGTATGATGTACCAAGGTTTGATGCGGACAGAAAAATCGTAAAATGCGATGGTTGTGCGGCCAGAGTTGCCTGTGGCTTAGAGCCGGCATGCGTGCGCGTGTGCAATACAGGTGCTTTACGTTTGGAAATTGAATAAGAATGAAATACGCATATATTGTGTAAACTCTCGAAATGGCAGTAAAAGAATGCTGCCGGTTCGGGAGTATTTTTTTGCAAGAAATGGCACATACTATTGACAAAAATTGTGATAAGTGAGGTGCCGAAATGAAACATACAAGGCAAAAAATCAATCTGATTTTGGGAATCGTGGTACTGGCAGCGGTGTTGATGGGGATGGCTTACTATTTCTCAGGAATGAATGACAGTATGACCTTAACCCACGGAACTCTTATCTAAATAATAGAAAGCAGGTTGAATCAGATGTCAAATAATACAGTCCTTTATGTGAAAGGGGAAACGAACGCAGAAGTGCAGTGCAAGGATGTGATGCTGAAGGATATCCTGACTATAGAATGCGTGGATTCCGCTGTGGCAAATAAGGTAAAAGTGATGAAAATCCTGAAAATTCCAGAGGATGGACCACACCGTCATGTAATATCAATTTTGAAGATAATTGCATGTATTCATAAGGAGTATCCAAATCTTCAGATTGAAAATCTGGGTCCGCCGGATTTGATTGTGACCTATGAAGGACAGGAACAGGAGAAGAAACGGTTTGAATATGTGAAAGTAGCAGTTATCTGTCTAGTGGTATTTGTAGGAGCAGCCTTTTCCATTATGTCTTTTAACAACGATATTTCCATTACCAATATGTTTGGACAAATCTATAAGCTGGTTACGGGGAAGGAGTCCAGTGGCTTTACCGTGTTGGAAATTTCATATAGTATTGGAATCAGTATTGGGATTCTGGTATTCTTCAATCATTTTGGAAAGAAGCGTTTTTCCGTGGACCCGACTCCTATGGAAGTGGAAATGCGTTTGTACGAAAATGACATTGAATCCACACTGGTAGACATCTATTCGCGAAAAGGAGAGGAACTGGATGTGGATTAACTGGATTGTGCTTGCATTTCTTGGGCTGGCATTCGGACTTGCCATTTCTGCCGGTCTGTTTGCGTTTCTGATAGGACTTGGCGTGGTGTCGGATTTTGCTGACCGGACTCACACGGGAAAATATGTTACCTTATATGAAGATTTTATAGTGGTCGGAGGAATTCTTGGAAATATGTTCTGGGTTTATCAGGTGGATTTCCTGAGAGGAAGCTGGCTGCTACTTGGATTCGGTCTGCTTTCCGGTATTTTTGTGGGCTGCTGGTCCATGGCACTGGCGGATATACTAAATATTTTCCCGATTTTCATCCGCAGGGCAAAGATTACAACGGGACTTTCGTGGCTCGTTGTAGGAATGGCGCTTGGAAAAAGTCTGGGTTCCTTATTGTATTTCTATATGAGATGGTAAATGGATGGTAATAGAAAATAGCTGATAAATGAAATGAGAAATGAAGGGAGAAGACATGAAACAGAAAAATGAATACGAAAAATATGTAAAGACGAAGACTCCTGTGCGGGCTTTGCTGCCTGATATGGCGAGGGCATTTGTTGTAGGCGGAATCATCTGTACGATAGGACAGTTCATCCTGAATTACTGCGAGAAGGCAGGACTGGATAAGGATGCAAGCGGAGGCTGGTGTTCCATGCTGTTGGTCTTATTAAGTGTCATTTTGACAGGTTTTGGAATTTATCCAAAGATAGCAGACTGGGGAGGTGCGGGGGCATTGGTTCCCATTACCGGATTTGCCAACTCGGTAGCAGCCCCTGCCATTGAGTACAAAAAAGAAGGTCAGGTATTCGGAATCGGATGTAAAATATTTACCATAGCAGGGCCGGTGATTTTGTATGGGGTATTTGCAAGCTGGGTGCTGGGAGTCATATACTGGATAGGGACATTGATTGGAGTGGTGTAAACTGCTCCTTTTTGTTTGTGATAAAAATGCAAATCGTTTTTTTGAAATATTGTTGATTTTCTCCATAAAATGTAATGTCATATATTGGAAATCTATATAATGCTTGCGGAAATGTGCTCATCTCATATATAATAATACGACAGGTGTGAAATTGCCGAAAATCCGCAGGAGATTCAGATTGGGAAAATACAAGGAGAAGAATGGTATGGAAGAAAGTTTGATTCGGGAAAAGTTTATGAAGGGTTATGACTGTTCTCAGGTAGTGCTGGCTTATTTTGCAGAACGTCTTGAAATGACGGAAGAAATGGCAAATAAGGTAACTGCCTGTTTTGGAGGCGGAATGCTGCAGGGTGATACCTGTGGAGCATTTACAGGAGCTCTTATGGCAATTGGAATGGAGTATGGTCACTGGAATGAAGAGACATTGCTTGCCCAGAAAGATGGCATGATGGCAAAATATGCGGAGTTTAAGAATTTGTTTTTTCAGAGATATGATACCTGCAATTGCAAGGAGCTTTTAGGATATGACGTATCCATTCCGGAACAGCTTCAGGAAGCGCTTTCCAGCGGAAGAATGCTGGATTTCTGTCCAAAGGTTGTAAAGAATGTAATCGAAGTGCTGGAGGAAGTACTGTAGGGGCAGAGACAAGTATCAGATAGATACCATACATAGATAATGACTATATACATATAGGAAGAAACTATTATTCGAAAGAGAAAGAGTCTGTTATACTGAAGAGGACTAACGAGAGAAGAGAGGATTTAATTACATGGAAAACAAGAAAAAAAACAACTGGATAGGCAAGGTGATTGTCATTGCTTGTATCGTGGCTGCGATTTTATGTTATATGTTCGTGCCGTCTGTAAATAAGAGTTTTAACACGATTGCAAAGATGTTCTATTCTGGTGACTTTACCGTAATGAGAGAATTTGTGGCATCTTATGGAGCGTATGCAGCAGCAGTTTCGTTTGCATTGATGATTCTGCAGTCTATTGCAGCACCACTTCCGGCTTTCATTCTTACTGTTGCCAATGCAAACTTGTTTGGCTGGTGGCAGGGAGCCATTCTCTCCTGGTCCAGTGCTATGGCAGGAGCTGCAATCTGCTTCTTTATTGCAAGAATTTTAGGACGTGATATTGTTATTAAATTAAATGGCAAGAACGGTGTAAAACAGATTGAAGATTTCTTTGAAAAATATGGAAAACTCAGCGTTCTGGTTGCAAGACTTCTTCCATTTATTTCATTTGATATTGTAAGTTATGTGGCAGGTCTTACATCCATGTCTTTCTGGGGATTCTTTATCGCAACAGGAATTGGTCAGCTTCCGGCAACGATCGTGTACTCTTATGTGGGCGGAATGCTTACCGGTGGAGCAAAGTTACTGGTAAACGGACTTCTGATTATGTTCGCAGTATTCGGTATTGTTATGATTCTGCGTCAGATTTATACAGAGAGACAGAAGAAAAATAAGAACAAAACAGAGGAATAGGATGAAAAAGAAGAATATCAAAATTATTATTTTTATCATAATTGTTTTGGCAGTTCTTATAGGAAATCACTACTTTGGTTGGTCGGCATATCTTAGTGATGCCGACCATTTGAATTTTATTACGGAATTAGTGAAGGAGCATAAGATACTGGCATTCTGGTGCTACGTGGGTGTGACCATCGTAGGGTGCGTGGTACTGGCACTTCCGGGAATTACCTTTGCGGTTATTGCGGGAATGCTGTTTGGACCATGGATAGGAACTCTGGCATGTCTAGTGGCAACTACACTTGGTGCCATGGCGGCATTCCTTGTGGGACGTTTTTTCTTAAAGGATGCGGTAAAGCCAATGCTGGAGAAGAACAGTGTACTTAAGAAACTGTTGTTTAGCGAAAATCCAAAGAATGATACCATTGTGCTGATGATTACACGTATGGTTCCGATTTTCCCATATAATCTGCAGAATTTTGCTTATGGGATTACCGATATCAGTTTTGCAAGATATTCCATACTGACCTTTATTTTCATGCTGCCGGGCGTAGCTCTTTATACAGTAGGAGCTGCGGGACTTACGGCAGAGTCGGGAAAATGGAAATATTTCGTGTTTGCAGCAGTGCTGGCAGTGGCAGTGACTGTGGCAGGAATGATGATTCGGAAGAAATATCTGTCGGAGGAAGAAAATGAATAGAGCGCTGATTTTATTTACCAGAGTCCCAATACCGGGAAAAACAAAAACAAGGCTTATGCCGTTTCTAAACGGAGAAGAATGTGCGCAGCTTCATACCTGCTTTGTAAAGGACATTTATGAAAAGGCAAAGCAGGTAGAGGCAGATTTGCTTGTATTTTATACTCCTAAGGATGAAAAAGAGCTGTTAAAATCAGTGGTGGACAGCGAGGCAGTCTGCCTTCCTCAGTATGGAGATGATTTGGGAGAGCGTATGAAAAATGCCATTGGGATTACCTTCCGCATGGGATATGAGCGAGTCATTCTGATTGGCACGGATATCCCGCAAATCCATCCAGAGACTCTTCGGAATGCATTTGACAATCTGGAGGAGAAGGATATCGTGATTCATCCTACTTTTGATGGTGGATATTATCTTATTGGGATGAAACAGGAATATAATTCCATTTGGAAAATTGAAAGATATGGAACGAATACGGTTATTTATGATACCCTGCAGCATATGAGAAATGAACGGCTTTCTACTGCAGTTGGTCAGATGTATTACGATGTGGATGACAAAGATGATTTGCTGCACTTGTATCATGATATCGAAAAAGGGGCAATCTGTAACTGCCCTGTTACGATTGATTATCTGGAGCTTGTACTAAAAGAAAAGTTGGAGAGGGAAGATGAGAACATTTAATATAGATGACTGTGTACATTGTGGAGCATGCACAAAACACTGTCTTTTTTTGCAGAAATATAAAATTGATTTAAAGGAATTACAGGAGAAACCGGAGCTTGCATATCACTGCTTTTTATGTGGAAGCTGCAAAGATGTCTGTCCGATGGAGATTGACGGAAAGGTCATTGCGCTGGAGAACCGGAAAAAGATAGTAGAGGAGGGCGGCGGAAAGCTGCCGGATAATTTCTATGACGGACTTTTGTTGGAGAAGAGTCCATATAAGTTTGCCAATTACCGTCATGCCGGAAAGAAGGCAGTGTTCTTTACCGGATGTAATTTTCCGTCTTTCTTTCCGAAGACAACGGACAAGCTGGTGGAAGAATTTCGTAAGCATGATGTAGGAGTTGTATATGACTGCTGTGGCAAGCCAATTGAAGAACTGGGGCTTGTAGACGAAGCAGCAGGGATTATAGCGCGGATTAATAAAAAGCTGAAGGATGCGGGAGTAGAGCAGGTGGTAATGGCATGTCCGAATTGCTATTATTTCTTACAGGGCAGACTGGACGCAGAGATTATCAGTGTGTATGAGAAAATGCAGGAACTTGGAATCGGGAAACCGTTTGAAATGGAACATATTCCAATGTATTATCCGTGCCCGGACAGAAGAGACAGACAGTTTGCCAAAGATATGGAGCCATTTATAAAGGGAGAGATAGCAGATGCTTTTCCAAATGTGCAGTGCTGTGGACTTGGAGGCTGTGCGGCAGGAAAAGAAGGGGATGTTGCCCAGGCACTTACGGACCGGGTAAAAGCTTCGAAAGAGAAGGAACTTTATACTTATTGTGCGTCATGTATCTGCAGTTTCCGGCGCAGGGGGTATGAAGAAGCGAAGCATATTCTTCCGATTCTGATGGAAGTGGATGAGAAAGTACCGCTTGGCAAAACACCGATTTTGAACCGGGCGAAATGTAAATTCAAATAGTATTAAAAAATGAAAGAAAAACAGAGTTAAGGATAAGTAGAAGTAAGGACTGGATTAGTAAGAATGACGATCAAGGAACTGGAAGAATTTAGAATGATTTGCAGGCGCGGCAGTCTTGCAAGGGCATCAAAGGAACTGTTCATGTCTCCTCAGGGCTTAAGCCGTGTACTGAAGAATCTGGAAAATGAATTAGAGTGCACGCTGGTGGACCGTGTGGTATCCGGAATTGAACTCACTGAAAGCGGGGAGCGTCTGTATGCGTATGCAGAGATTGTTCTGGGTGAGTATGAGAAGATGAAGAAGGAGATTGAAAATATCCGGGCACGGACCGATGGAGTTGTGGACCTTCTGGTTGCATATGATGTACTGCGGTTTCTTACACCGGAATGTATTCTGAAATTTCAGAGTACCTATCCCAATGTAGCTTTTTCCTATGTAGAATATCCGGACAGAGTGGTAGAACGGATGCTTCTTGGAAAAGAAGGAAATGTGGCACTTTCCGTGGGACCCTTCGCAGGGGACTGCTTTGAGGTGCAAAGTCTGTGTAAATGCAGACTGGGCCTGCTGGTATATGAAGGACATCCGTTGGCAGAAAAGGAACAGGTAAGCGTGGAAGACCTTGCCGGAGAACCTTTGTATCTGGAAAACAGCGGATTTAAGCTGAATGAATTTATCCAGAGTAAATGCTGGAATAAAGGCTTTGAGCCGGAGATTGTGTTTGAGACAAATGGATTTGATCTGTGTTATAAGATGTGTCGTATGAAAAAGGGAATTTCTGTGACTGTCGATTTTGTGCATGAGGATATGAAAAATGATGGCCTGCGTATGATTCCATTTGCGGAACCGGATATGGTCTGGGAGGTTGGGCTTCTGACACTGAAAGACAGTCCGGGTGATTTCGCAGTTGACAAATTTGTCCGGTTCTTAGAAGAATATCTTGCCGCAACGAAGTGTTGATGAGCGGCAACAAAGAGAGTACGGAGTTTCAACAGAAAGTCTGTTATAATCATATCGTGGGTGCTTTTGTTTTGCAGACAAATATAGCTGAAGCACTCTGTATATTTTTACCAAACATAAGGAGGAAGAATTGGTACTATGAAGAAACGCATTACTGCGCTTTTGCTTAGCATGATGATGGTGATTTTACTGGCAGCATGCAGTAGTGGAGCAAAATCAGAGAACTCGGATAATACGAGTAAGACAGAATCTACAAAAGCTGTAGAGGATATGACTTATGATGAGCTTGTAGAAGCTGCAAAAGGAACAACAGTAACATTTTATGGATGGGGCGGAGATGACAATCTGAACGACTGGCTGGACAACTACTATGCACCACGTCTGAAAGAAAAATATGATATTACACTGGAACGTGTTCCAATGAACATTGAAGATATTTTAAGTCAGATGCAGGGAGAAAAGAATGCAAATAAGACAGACAGTGATATCGATATGATCTGGATTAACGGTGAGAACTTCAAGACCTGTAAAGAAAACAATATGCTTTATGGACCATTTGCAGAAAATTTGCCAAACTATCAGGCATACATTGATGCAAGTGATGAAGAAAACCAGGCAGATTTCTGCTATCCAATCGAAGGATACGAAGCACCATATGGTAAATCACAGCTTGTTATGATGGTGGATACAGCTGTGACACCAGATTATCCGAAGAATACAGATGAACTTCTTGAATTCTGTAAGGCAAACAAAGGTAAAGTAACTTACCCTGCATTACCTGATTTCACAGGAAGTGCATTTGTACGTAATATTATTTACGATATCTGTGGATACGAACAGTTTATGGATATGGAAGCAGATAAAGAAACTGTAAAAGCAGCGATTGAACCTGCATTGGAATACCTTCGTGAACTGAATCCGTACTTGTGGAATGAAGGAAAAACATTCCCACAGGATTCTACTACTGTAACAAATATGTTTGCTGATGGCGAACTGGTTATGAACGTTGTCTACGGTGCTTATTCCGTTGCAACAAATATTGAAAATGGTACTTACACAGAGACTACACAGTCTTTCCAGTTTGACAAAGGAACCATTGGAAATACAAACTATATTGCAATTGCAGCAAACTCAGGAAATGTAGCCGGAGCACAGGTAGCAATCAATGAAATGATGGACCCTGAAGTACAGGCTGACCGTTTCGCTGAAATTCGTACCGTACCAGTTGTAGATTACAATAAGTTAAGTGATGCACAGAAAGAAGCTTTCGATAAAGTAGATATCGGTAAAGGGGTTATTGCTCAGGATGAACTTCTGTCAAAACGTCTTCCTGAAATGCCATCTGCACTTGTTCCGATTATCGAAGAAATCTGGGCAGAGGAAGTTGTAGGAAAATAAAATGAAGAAAAAAATAACACCTTATATATTGTTGGTTCCGCAACTTATATTAGGCGCGATTTTTATCATTGGTCTGGGAACTGGAATCATCCAAAGTTTAGGGGTGATTCCAGCTTTTGGCTTAACGGAACCAACATTAAAATATTATAAAGAAATTCTGACAAGACCCGATATTCTGCAGTCGCTGAAGTACAGCTTATATATTGCATTTGTATCGGCTTTTTTTGCTACCTCCATCGGAACCATACTTTGTGCGATTCTGGTAAATTTAAGACAGGTAAAGGGAAAAGTGATGCGTGTTGTACAGATTCCGATTATCGTTCCTCATGTGATTGTGGCTTTGTTTGTGATTAATATTTTGTCACAGAATGGAATTCTTGCAAGAATCGGAGCACAGCTTGGACTGATTACGGACCAGCAGCAATTTCCGCTGTTCCTGTATGACAGTCATGGAATTGGTGTGATTCTTGCTTATTTGTGGAAAGAAATTCCATTTATCGTATATTTTGTTATTGCACTGATGGCAAATATCAGTGATAGTCTTGGAGAGGCTGCTATCAATCTTGGGGCAAACCGGATTCAGGTATTTTGGAAAGTGACACTTCCACTCTGTATGAATACGATTCTGAGCGGCTTTTTGATTATTTTCGTATTTGCTCTGGGGGCATATGAACTTCCGTTTATTCTGGGAGCTACACTTCCACGCGCACTTCCGGTGCTTGCTTACATTGAGTATTCCAAACCGGATTTGCTGGCAAGACCTTATGCTATGGCAATTAATGGACTTATTATTGCTGTTTCATGCTCAGTGGCAGTGGTCTACTACATTTTGCTTCGCAGAAGCACAAAGAAACTGGCAGGATAGGAGGAAAATGATGAAAAGAAAAAATATATGGGGAAAACTTATCATCGGAATCTTCCTGATGTTGATTATTGCACCGATTTTGACAATCCTTGTCTGGGCATTTACAGAACGATGGGCATGGCCTTCTTTGATTCCGCAGATGTTTTCTTTGCGTGCAGTGAAAGGGGTGTTCCGGGATAGAGCGAATTTAACACAATTATTTTTATCCAGTATGCTCATATCATTTACGGTAGCATTTCTATCTGTTACAATAGGGACAATGACGGCAAGAGCACTGGAGTGTTACCAGTTTGTAGGGCAAAAAGTATTTTCAGTGATATCTATGCTGCCTTTTCTTGTGCCGGGAAGTGTATTTGCAATGGGAATCCAGGTTACATTTATCAAGGCAGGATTAAGCGGCACGGTTCCGGGTGTGATTATCGTACATCTGATTTGTTCGCTTCCTTATGCGGTAACACTGTTGCAGGATGGAACAAGAGCAGTGGGTGTGGGATTGGAAGAACAGGCAAGAGTGCTTGGGGCAGGACCATGGAGTGCTTTTTTCAAGGTGACGCTTCCGAACCTTTTTCCAGTGATGTTGTCGGCATTTTCGATGTCGTTTATTGTATCGTTCAGCCAGTATTTCCTGACGCTGATGATAGGCGGAGGAAGTGTACGGACCTTCGCAGTTGTGATGGTTCCGTATTTAACAAGCGGTGAGCGTAACTTTGCAAGTGTATACAGTTTGATATTCCTGACAATCATGACCATTGTATTCGGAGCTTTGGAATGGATGGTCGGCCATTTTACAAAGGCGCAGGAAGTAGAATATTATTAGATGACAGGAGGAGCACATGAGTCTGAAGATTACAGAGCTTAGTGTGGAATTACAAAAGAATAAAATTTTAAAAGATATAAATTTAGCAATTAATACGGGAGAATTTGTCTCTCTTCTGGGGGCGTCCGGATGCGGAAAGACAACACTGCTCAAAAGTATTGCCGGACTTCTGGATGTGAAGGAAGGAGACATTCAGATAGATGGAAAATCCATTATGAAACTGCCGCCAGAGAAGCGTGGAACCGTTATTGTCTTTCAGGATTTGCGGCTGTTTCCACATATGACAGTGGAGCAGAATATTGGATTTACAATGGATATTAAGAAAGTATCGAAAGAAGTGAAGAAGAAACGGGTAGCGGAGCTTCTCCATGCAGTCCAGCTTGATGGATTCGAAAAGCGGAAAATCCGTGAGATGTCAGGTGGTCAGAAGCAGAGAGTTGCACTGGCGCGTGCACTGGCAGCAGACCCGAAAATCCTGCTTTTGGATGAGCCATTTTCCAGTCTGGATGAGAATCTTAGGTGTGAAATGGCAGAACTGGTCCGCAAACTGCACAAAGAAATGGGACTCACGGTTGTCATGGTAACGCATGACAAGGAAGAAGCCATGAAAGTGTCGGATTACATTGCACTGATGAAAGATGGTGAGGTACTGCAGTATGATAAGCCGGAGGTGATGTTCTATCATCCGGTTTCTAAGGCAGTGGCAGATTATATGGGGCAGACCAATTATATCAGAGGAAACGTGTCGGAAGGCAGATTTGTAAGTCCTGCGACAGAATTTTCTACGGAAAATGCAGATGGAGAATATGAACTGATGGTACGCCCGTCGGCTGTAAAACTGACCCGAGAAGGAGGTTGTCCATATACTATAGAAGAAGTATTGTTTGAAGGTGAGACGGCAGAAGTCAGCCTGCGTCTGGGTGAGGAGAAACTGACTTCATGGATGCTTCACAAGGAGTGGAATGCATTATCTGCAAAAGAAGGAGAACAGATAGGTGTTCTGGTAAATACAGAGGATGGAATCTTATTTCCATTTCATAAGAAATAACATTCTGTGCATAGGAAATCGTGTTCTGTGAAATGAAAGTAATCAGGAAAAGGAGAGTGTTATGCGTAAAATTATACATGACTGCGACTGTACATTTGGAATCAATGGATGTGATGTAGATGACGGACTGGCACTTCTTTATCTGTTGGGAGATAAGGATGCAGAGGTACTTGGCGTTACTACCGCATATGGAAATAATACACTGGAACGGGTTTATGCCAATACGAAGGAATTTGTGAAAAAGATTGGCAGACCGGATCTGCCGGTGTTAAAAGGGGGACACAAAGCCGGAGAAACGGACAGTGAGGCTTCCCTTTATCTGGCAAAGATGGCGGAAGAATATGCCGGGGAGCTGGAAATACTGGTGACCGGTTCGGTGACGAATCTCTATGGAGCGTGGAAGCATAATCCAAAGTTTTTTGAGCAGGTAAAGCGGATCGTGCTTATGGGTGGAACAACCCAGCCTCTGTTGTTCGCCAAAAAAGAAATGAATGAACTGAATTTTTCCTGCGACCCGCTGGCAACCTATACTGTACTTACCAGAGGAACCGATGTAGCGGTCATTACAGGAAATAATTGTCTGAAAGTGCTATTTACACGGGAAGAATATGAAAGAGAGTTTGCAGATGAGAGCCGGGATGTGGTAAGATTTATTAAGAAAGAAACAGACTACTGGTTTGACAACAATATGGATGTGTACGGGATTCCGGGATACTACAACTGGGATGTGATTGCGGCAGCGTATATGATGCACCCGGAGCTGTTTGAAGGGAATAAGACAGATTTTTGTCTGTCTGTAGAAGCTCTGAAAAAAGGCAGGCTGACGGTATCTGGCGGAGCAGAGAAGAACTGTACACTGGAAATCCCGGTGATTGGAGAAGAAACAAGATTCTGGCGCAATATTTATGATACCTGGCTGAATGTCAGATTTGGAGAAACTGAGTAAGAGATGGAAGTATCGATTATTATACCGACTTATAATGAAGAAAAGACAATTGAAAAACTTTTGGAGACGCTGAAACCATTAAAGGGAAGATGCGAAATCCTGTTTGTAGACGGTGGAAGTACAGACCGGACACTGGAACTGCTGGGTGGAGAGTATCCTGTGATTTTGTCCGAAAAGGGCAGGGCAAAGCAGATGAACCAGGGTGCCAGGGAAAGTCACGGGGAGGTACTGTTCTTCCTTCACTGTGACAGTGAAGTTCCTGCAAATGCACTGGAAGAAATCGAGCGGGTGATGCAGAATCACAGAGCAGGGTGCTTTGGAATTGCCTTTCATTCCTGCAATTTCTTTATGTTTACATGTAGAGTAATTTCGAATCACCGTGTGAAAGACCGGAAAGTCATGTTTGGTGACCAGGGCATTTTCGTAGAGCGGGAGCTTTTTTTTGAAGTGGGAATGTTCCCGGATATGCCGATTCTTGAAGATTATCAGTTTTCCATTACTTTGAAAGAAAAAGGTATCCGCCTGGGAATGACGAGAAGACGAATTTACACTTCCGACAGGAGATTTCAGGGAAGTACAGTGGAGAAGCTGCGGCTGATGTGGCTGATGAACCGCCTGCGGGCTATGTACCGTGAGGGGGTACCAATCGATGAAATTGCCAGACTATATGGAGATGTACGATAGAGGAGAAACAGATGTCTGCTTGTATACAGAACTTTTTGAAGTTCAAACCGCTTCTGGAAGAGCTGGTTTCCAGAGATGTGAAAATTAAATACCGTCGTTCTGTGCTTGGGGTACTTTGGACGCTGCTGAATCCGCTGCTTATGATGATTGTACTGTCCGTGGTGTTTTCCAATCTGTTCCGGTTTGACATAGAGAATTTTCCACTTTATTTATTAAGTGGACAGGTTATCTTTAACTTTTTCAATGATGCGACTACCAACGCCATGTCATCGATTCTGGGAAATGCGTCGTTGATCAAGAAAGTGTATGTGCCGAAATATATTTTTGTATTTTCCAGAATCTGCTCCAGTCTGATTAATCTCATGGCATCCTGTGCAGCACTTTTTATCCTTATGATAGGAATGCGGGCAGAGCTTCACTGGACTATGATACTGGCGGTTGTGCCGATTTTCTATTTGGTATTGTTTGCACTTGGCGTGGGATTGATTCTTGCGGCAATCACGGTAAAATTCCGTGATGTCATTCATTTATATTCCGTACTGATGGCAGTGTTTTTATATTTGACACCGGTTATTTATCCGCTCTCGATTTTGCCGGAGTGGCTGTACAGACTGGTGATGCTGAATCCGCTTACGAATGTACTCAATATGTTCCGTGATGTGGTGTTATATGACCGGGTATTTTCCGGGGCAGCCCTTGTCCTGACCGGTATCGAAGCGGTACTGTGCCTGGTACTTGGATTTTATATATTTTATAAGAAGCAGGATAGCTTTATTTTGGACTTGTAGGAGCAGAGATGGACAAGAATGTATTGATTCAGGTCAGCCATGTATCCATGTGCTTTCATCTGGCATCGGAGCGGTTTGACGGTTTTAAAGAATATCTGATACAACGGATGAAGAAAAAGATTACGTATCAGGAATTCTGGGCACTCTCGGATGTGTCTTTTGAAGTGGAACGAGGAGAAACCCTTGGTTTAATCGGGGTAAATGGAAGCGGAAAAAGTACCATGCTGAAAATTATTGCAGGGGTTATGAAGCCGACAAAAGGGAGCGTGAAGGTTTCCGGTGTGGTGGCACCGCTGATTGAACTTGGAGCAGGATTTGATTTTGAACTGACTGCCAGGGAAAATGTATTTTTAAATGGAACGATACTGGGTTATACCAGAGAATATATGAAACAGCATTATGATGATATTGTGGAATTTTCGGAGCTGGGGACTTTTATGGATGTCCCGGTGAAGAATTTTTCTTCCGGTATGGTGTCACGACTGGCATTTGCCATTGCCACCATTGGAACTCCGGATATTTTGATTGTAGATGAAGTCCTTTCCGTGGGTGATTATCATTTTCAGCAGAAATGCGAAGCGAGAATTAACCGGATGAAAGAACAGGGAACTACGATTTTATTTGTCTCTCATAATACCGAGCAGATTAAAGCCTTGTGCAACCGGGTAATCTGGCTGGAGCACGGCAGGATTCGCAGAACGGGAACAGCAGAGGAAGTCTGTCAGGAATATCAGGGAGAATAACAGAGGAAAACATGAAGCAGATAAAACGAATTGTTGTGTGTGCGCTTGTGATTTTGGTGGCATTTCTCTATGCACATATTGCAAAAGCGAATGCAGTGTATGACCGTCAAAGTGATAATAGTACCTATGGGATTGCAGAAAATACAGGGCTTATGATAGAACAGGAATTTATTTGTAAAGAGGTATCTATGGATGCCATTCAGGTGAAATGTCAGGTTCAGCAGGCAGGAGAAGGACATGTAACGCTGACTTTAACAGACATGGAATCGGGAAAGACAGTTGCCAGTTCTACGAAAGCTTTGTCAGAGATAGAAAATGGAAAATGGAATACCTTTTCCTTTGAAACTGTAGAAAATTGTAAGGGTAAGACCTATCAGATGATATTAGAAGGAGAAACTCTGACTTGTTTTGCACAGCAGGGTATTCAGCCGGAAACAGAACTGTCTGTAAATGGAGCCAAGCAGGATGGAACCTTGCTTATGAAGACGGTTACGAAACGGTTTGATATCGAAACCTTTGGAGTCTTTCTGATTCTGGTTCTGTATGTGTATTTCTTTTTCCGGTTCCTGAAACGGTTATTTTCCAGATAAGAGGTTTGACAGAAGCGGACAGAAGCATACAAGGGAGATAAGATAGTATGACGAATGCATTTGACGTGACGGCATGTCGTTTTCATACCAAAGAAAAAAATATATTAGCAGTTACCGGGTATTTCCGTGAAAATCACTGGGAAAATGAGCAGCTCTGTTTCTGTATGAACGGAGCAGAACTGTCTTATAAAGAGCAGGAAATACGGCTCCATCCAGTACAGTTCCGCAAGATAAACGGCAGACTGATCACGAAGCAGATGCTTTATTGGATTACACTCCCAGATAACTGGAAAATATTGGGAAATCTGCAGATTTTCCAGATACAGGAAGGAAAGGCAGTGTGCCGTAAAAAGTTATCAGGCAGAAAACTTGAAAACTTGGAGAAATATCTGGCTGCCAGTGTGGATATTGTCAGAACGGGCAGAGAAAGCTTTACCATAGAAGGCTGGTATATGAATTGTGAACATGCCGTGCTTTGCGTGTTGGATGACCATGGAAAAGAACTCGAAGTGAAGGTTACAGAAACAAGAAGACTGGATGTACTCAGAGAGTATCCAGAAAATGTGAAAGAGGATGTGACCGGATTTTCAGCAGTGTATCATGGTATGGTTCCACAGGTGGTAACAGTTAGTGTAAAGGATGGAAACAAAGAAAATCATATAAAGGTTGGACTTAAGAAGAAGCTTCTGAAACAACGGGTGCGGGATGCAAGAGTAATGGAGCATAAGGCACGGGAATATTATAAGCAGTTTGGACTGAAAGCAACCTGGATTCGGGCGACAGACAAACTAATGGGAAGAGAGTATTCGGGATACAGTGAGTGGCTACGGCGGAACTGTCCATCGAAAAGCGTGCTCCGTAGACAAAGAAAAGAAGTGTTTTCCTACATACCAAAGATTTCCATTCTGGTTCCTTTATACAAAACACCGGAAGAATATTTAAAGAAAATGATAGATTCCGTGAGAAATCAGTCTTATGAAAACTGGGAATTGTGCTTGTCGGATGGAAGTGGTGCAGATTCGCCTGTTCAGGAAATCTTGAAAGGATATTTGAAGAAGGATAAACGGATTTGTTTAAAGTGTAATGATGAGGCATTGCGGATTGCGGAAAATACCAATATGGCATGTTCCATGGCAACGGGGGATTATCTGATTTTTTTAGACCATGATGATTTGCTCTCGGCAGATGCACTTTATGAGTGTGTGAAAGCTTTGAATGAACATTCGGATATGGAATTGATTTACTCCGATGAAGATAAAGTTACTATGGACGGAAAAGAGTATTTTCTGCCGCATTTTAAGCCGGATTTTAATATGGATTTGCTACGGAGTACAAATTATTTCTGCCATCTGGTGATGGTGAAGCGAAGTTTGTATGAAAGAGTTGGAAATTTGAACCCGGATTTTGACGGAGCACAAGACTACGATTTTGTGCTGCGCTGTGTGGAGAAGACAAGGCCGGAACAGATTTATCATATTCCCAAAGTGTTGTATCACTGGAGGGCATGTGAGGGCTCTACCTCGGAAAATGCGAAGAATAAGATGTATATTGTAGAAGCAGGCGCAAAAGCGATTCAGGCGCATTATACACGCATGAAAATAGATGCAGAGGTCGTACCATTGGCATATGGCGGGATGTATCGCAGCAAATATCATCTGAATGGACAGCCGAAGGTGTCGGTCATTATTCCAAATAAAGACCATATCGAAGATTTGCAGAACTGTATCCGCTCTTTGAAAGAAAAGAACACATATGACAACATGGAATACCTGATTGTGGAAAACAACAGCGAAAAAGAAGAAACTTTTGCTTATTATAAAGAACTGGAGCGGGAATGTTCGAAGGCGAAGGTAATCTACTGGAAAGGAACTGGATTCAATTATCCGGATATCAATAATTACGGTGTACAACATGCGACAGGAGAATATCTGCTACTGTTAAATAACGATACAGAGATTATCAAAGAAGACTGCATCGAAGAACTGTTAGGTTACTGTATGCGTAAAGAGGTAGGAATCGTGGGCGCAAGGCTGTATTACGATGACGGAACCCTTCAGCATGGCGGAGTGATCGTAGGTCTTGGCGGTGTGGCAGGACATGCCTTCCTGGGACTTCCCATGGGGGATCCGGGCTATTTTGCAAGGGCACTGCTGACGCAGGATCTGAGTGCAGTGACTGCAGCCTGTATGATGGTGAAACGGAGTGTCTACGAAGAAGTGGGTGGGTTTGATTCCGCATTTGCTGTGGCATTTAATGATGTGGATTTCTGCCTGAAAGTACGTCAGGCTGGTTATCTGGTTGTGTATCATCCTTATGCAGAACTGATTCATTACGAATCCAAGTCCAGAGGATATGATGATACGGCAGAGAAAATCAACCGTTTCCAGAGTGAGATTCAGCTTTTCCAAGGCAGATGGAAAGCGTTCTTGGAACAGGGAGACCCTTATTACAATCCGAATCTTACTTTGGACAGAAATGACTTCAGCGTGAATCTGAATTCGAGACAGAAGTAGAAAAGATGGTGGCAATTTGATTAAGAACAATCAACATATTTTTAATAGAATACAGGTGTTTATAGATGCAGGAATCATAGCAGTGTCTTATATTCTGTCATGGTATCTGCGGTTTCACAGTGCGTTCTTCCCGCCGTCACCGGGGGGACTTCCGGTAAATGTCTATATGTCGGCACTGATATTTATAATTCCGGGGTATCTGATATTGTATAGCCTTTTCCAGCTTTATATGCCGAGGCGTGTGCAGAGCCGTAGAAGAGAAATGTGGAATATTGTCCAGGCAAATGTCATTGGCTTCATGGGATTTATTTTTGTCCTTTATTTTACGAAGCAGGAACATTTTTCCAGACAAATGCTGGTACTATTTCTGGTTATCAATGTCACTTTAGAGTGCATTTCCAGAAATGTCATCCGTTATGTACTCTGGAAAATGCGAAGCCAGGGCTTCAACCAGAAGCATATCCTGCTGGTGGGAAACAGCAGGGCGGCCGGGCAGTATCAGGAAAAAATCAGACAAAATCCCAGATGGGGATATCATGTACTTGGCGTATTGGATGATATAGATAAACTAGAAGAAACTATTAGAGAGCATGATTTGGATGAGATTGTGATTACGCTCAGAATGAGTGAATATGAAAAGTTGGAGAGGGTTGTGGATATCTGCGAGAAATCCGGTGTCCATACTAAGTTTATCCCGGATTACGGAAATCTGATTCCCACCAGACCTTATATTGAAGATGTGCAGGGCATTCCAGTCATCAATATCCGGAGAGTGCCATTGAATTCCAGATGGAACCAGTTTTTGAAACGGATGGTGGATATCGCAGGTGCGCTCATTGCGATTGTGCTGTTTTCTCCGGTTATGCTGATTACCGCAATTTCACTTAAAATAGCGGGAAACGGCTCGGTTATTTATAAGCAGGAACGAGTCGGAATGCATAATAAAAAGTTCTGTATGTATAAATTCCGGTCCATGATTGAACTGGATGAGACATACGAAAAGGAAAAATGGACCGTGAAAAATGATGCAAGAATTACCCCTATTGGGAAATTTATCAGAAAGATGAGTATTGATGAACTTCCACAGCTTTTCAATGTGGTAAAAGGCGAAATGAGTCTGGTTGGACCACGGCCGGAGCGCCCACAGTTTGTAGAGAAGTTCAAAAACGAAATTCCGCGATACATGGTAAAACATCAGGTGCGCCCCGGAATGACCGGATGGGCGCAGATTCACGGATATAGGGGGGATACTTCCATAGAGAAGCGGATTGAGTATGATTTATATTATATCGAGAACTGGAGTCTGGGACTGGACTTTAAGATTCTGTGTCTGACATTGTTCAAGGGAATAGAGCATTAAGCGGTGTATGATTCTAATGGTTATGATATAAAAAAGTTGTGATATAAAAGTAATAGTGATGCGGTTACGATATGAAGGATTTGTGATATGAAATTAGATGTGATAATACCGGTTTATCACCCGGACGAAAAATTACATAGCCTGTTGCTTGGAATCGAGAGCCAGACCTGTCAGCCGGAGCACATTTTTCTTCTTCATACCGAAGAAAAGGATGTGAAGGAAGACCTGAAATGGGCAGTTCCCGAAAGGCTGTGGGAGCAGAGCAGTATCATACGGATAGAAAAGCAGAATTTTGACCATGGCAGAACCAGAGATATGGGAATGCAGATGTCGGAAGCAGATGTAGTACTGTGCATGACGCAGGATGCTGTGCCCTTTTGTGAAAATATGCTGGAAAGTCTGATGCGGACATTGGAGCAGAACCGGAACGTCGCAGTGGTTTACGGAAGGCAGATACCGGAAAGGAAAAGCAATGTACTGGAGCGGTACACGCGGGCATTTAACTATCCATCCAAAAGCAGGGTGAAATCAAAAGCAGATTTGCCGAAGCTTGGGATTAAGACTTATTTTTGTTCAAATGTATGTGCTGCTTACCGCAGGGATGTTTACCGGAAGATTGGTGGATTTGAAAAGCATATTATTTTCAATGAGGATATGGTATTTGCGGCTAAGGCTATTCAAAATGGATATTCCATTGCATACGATGCAGAAGCAATGGTCCGTCATTCCCATAATTATACGTATAAACAGCTCGTGAAACGCAATTTTGATATAGGAGTATCCCAGGCATGTTACCCGGAAATTTTTAAGCATGTAAAGTCAGAAAAAGAAGGAATCCGCATGATTTCCAAAATTATGGGAGAATTGACAGAAAGAAAACAATTTCTCCAGATGGGGGAATTTCTCATAGAAAGCAGCCTTAAATATGTGGGTTATCAGCTAGGGAAGCATTATAAATGGCTTCCAGAACACATAGTGATGGAGTTGACTATGAATAAAGAATATTGGAAAGAGAGGAAAGGGTAATGAGAAAAACAATGAGAAAACATGGAAGATGGCTGTGTAGCGTGGTGCTTCTGGCGGCACTTGTGCTTTCAGGATGCAGCAAGAGAGCAGCAGTACAGAGGCAGTCAGATTCAGCCGATACCTTTGTCGGTGAATGGGTGGTAGAACCGGAATATGCCATCAGCAAAATCGGGGATGAAAACACATTGTTCGTAGACGGACGTGGAGAAAAGCAGGCAATGTTAGGTACGATTAAAGGTGCCATTGCAACCACATGGAATGACTGGTGCATTAATGAAGGCAGTCAGGGAGATGAGAAATGGGGCTGTATTCCGGAGCCGGATGATTTGGCACAGATACTTGGAAATCTTGGCATCACAAAGGATAAAGAAATCATTGTGCTGGGGGAAACTTTAGACGGCTGGGGAGATGACGCCAGACTTGTATGGGAACTTCTGGCAGCAGGTTATATAGATGTGAAAATGGTAGATGGAGGTTATTCCGCCATGAAAGCTTACGGTGCAGAAACACAGCTCTTTGCGTCAAAGCCGGAGGCAGCAGAGGTCAAGATAAATAAGATTGATTACACCCATGTTATGACAACAGAAGAATTGCAGAAGAATTATGATAAGTATAAAATTGTAGATGTGCGTACGGATGAAGAATACGATGGAGCAATTCTGTACAATGAAGCAAAGGGCGGGCATTTACCGGGAGCAATCCACATCCGTTATACAGATTTGTTCGATGAAAATGGATACCTGAAGACAAATGAAGATTTGACAAAGATGTTTGAAGATGCAGGACTTTCCAAATCAGATGAGATTGTAACGTACTGCACCGGAGGAATCCGTTCGGCATATACACAGTTGGTTCTGGAAATGTGCGGATTTGAGAAATCTTATAATTACGACCAGTCTTTCTGGCGCTGGGCAGTAGTCGGAGAGGTAGAATAGTTACAGTCTGACTGTAATAAGTTCCGTGCTGATATTGGTTTATCATCCGGACTGACGGGATAGACGGGATTTATTGAAAATTCCAATGATTGATTTGAAATATAAGAACTATCTATTAGACGGTATACAGAAGATATATTATAGTGGAAAATAGGGATGTGATTGTGTTTATAATGCACAATTCAGATACATCAAAGAGAATAATAACAAGTGGAGGAAAGATTATGAAGAAAACAGCATTAATCCTGGCAATGGCTCTTACCGTGGCCCTGACCGGTTGTGGTTCTGGTAATAAAGCACCGGATTCTACGGAAGCTTTTGAAGGAAAATACGTTGTGGATGCAGACTACGTTAAAGACCATCTGGACAGCATTACACTGGTAGATGCAAGAGGGGAAGATGAGGCAAAGAAAGGAACGGTCAAAGGTGCGATTGCAACCACATGGCAGTATCTGGCAACTTGTGAAGACGGAGCAGCCGGAGACGAGAACTGGGGATGCACTCTTGACACCAAGAGATTAAGTGAACGTCTTGGAGAACTGGGACTTTCCAAGGATAAAGAAATTGTTCTGTTTTCCAATGCAGACAAAGGCTGGGGCGAAGACGGACGTATTGCATGGGAACTGATTGCAGCAGGATATGACAATGTGAAGATAGTAGATGGCGGAATCAAAGCACTGAAAGCTGCTGATTTAGAGATTGTCAAAGAAGTTGCAACACCGGAGAAAACAACTGTAAAGATTGATTCCATTGATGAAACACATGATATCAATACAGAAGAATTAAAATCCATTTATGATGAATGTAAAATCGTGGATGTTCGTACTGACAAAGAGTACAACGGTAAGACCTTATACGGAGAAGCAAATGGCGGACATCTGCCGGGAGCAATTCATATCCGTTACACAGATATGTTCAACAGTGACAGTACACTCAGAAGTGTAGAAGACTTAACGAAGATGTTCGAAGACGCAGGACTTTCTAAGAGTGACCACATCGTAACTTATTGTACAGGCGGTATCCGCTCTGCATATATGCAGCTTGTACTGGAAATGTGTGGATTTGAAAGCTCAGAAAACTATGACGAATCCTTCTACAGATGGTGTGCAGTAGAAGAACTGGAGAAATAAAAAAGAATATCAGATATGAAAAAGGATGCTATTGAAAGCATCCTTTTTCTGTAACCGTATATTTTGAAATCGCAATATTATTTTACAATTTTTTTCTTGCTGATAGCAACGATTGCGCAAAGTGCAGCAAACATTGATAATGCAAGTGGCATGATAGGAGCAGCATCTCCTGTCTTAGGTGCCTTGTTGTTAGCTGGTGTCTTAGCTGGTTCTGTTGTAGCAGGTTTTTCATCTGTTACAAAGTTAGCCTGAATCAGTTCGCTCTTAGCACCGTTTTCGATTGTACGGAGAGTAGCATCTTTCAGTCCGGCGGCTGTCAACAATTCAATTGCCTTTTGAGCACCTCTGGCTCCGCTGTTGCAAAGAACATAGATTGTCTTTCCGTCGAAGTCAGCTTTGTGAGCAGCTACATAATCTGAGAATGCTTTTGCAAGGTCATCTGGAAGCTTGTTGTCTTTGTCAAATAAAGGAAGTGAAAGGGAACCTTTTAAGTGTCCTTTTGCATATAAATCTGTATTACGAACATCGATAACAAGAACATCTTTTTCACCGTTGTTGATAGCTTCAATTACACGTGTGTCAGATACATATGTAGAAGCTGCTTTAACAGCATCTCCGGCAGCTCCGCCTGTAACAGTGTGGATTTTGCTAAGGTCATAACCAGCCTGTGTTAATAGTACAGTTGCGGCCTTTGCACCTTTGTTTCCTGAATAGCAAACAACATAAATGTCTTTACCTGCAAGTTTATCTTTTGCGCTTCCTGTTACTGTAGATAAGAAAGCCTGAGCTGTTTCGTCAGAGTCTGTTCCGGCAAGAGCAGGACCATTAGCAAATACGGGTGCTGAGATAGCTCCTTTCAAATGTCCTGGTTTGTAAGCTTCATCTGCACGGATATCTAAGATTGCTATTTTATCGCTTCCAACTGCTTTAACAGCTTCTTCACTAGTTACAGGATTTCCATTTGTGTTTAACAGTTCATAACGAAGCTGTAAAGAAGATAACTCTTTAGCACCGCCTTTGATTGTGTATACATTTCCGGTTTCGCCTGTAGAATATCCAAGTTCTGTAAGAAGCTGAGTTGCTTTTTGAGCACCTCTTGCCCCGCTGTTGCAAAGAATGTAGATTGGTTTTGTTTTATCTGTAATTTTTCCATCAATCTGTTCTTTGAATGTTGCTGCTAAATCGTCCGGAAGACTGAAATCAGCAGCGAATAATGGCTGTGAAATTACATTTGCATAATTTTTAAGTTCTGGAATACTTTTCTGTGATTCTGTTGAACGTACATCGATGACATATACTTCTCCTTTTTTGAGAGCAGCTACAGCATCATTAGCTTCAACATATCTGTATTTCAGTTCTTCAGCAGATGTATCTTCTAATACGACTGGTACAGATTCTTCTTCTTTCGCTTCCTCTGTTACAACTTTCTGTTCTTCTGAAGCAGCTTCTTCCTGTTCTTCAGACACAACAGTAAGTGCATCACCTTCGGCTGGTTCGTTTACATCGGCAGCGAATGCCATAGAACTATTCAAAAGTAATGCACAAGTTAAAAATAATGGTAAAAATTTTCTTCTCATTTTTCCTCCTTGTTTCAAAATTTGGTTACAGGGTCATTGTAACATTTTTTCGCATTTTTTGATAATTGTTTTCATCTATAAACAAGCGGTAATAGATAAATACAATAACTGAAAAATGTTGTTTTTCCGAGGAAAATTGGAAATGTAATGTATTTCATGTTAGAATGAGAGAATAAATATGCAGGTGAGGCGAAAAGCCTTCTATTATGAAAGATGGAGATACACAAATGAAAGGAATTATTCTGGCAGGTGGTTCGGGAACCAGACTTTATCCACTGACAATGGTTACTTCGAAGCAGTTACTGCCTATTTATGACAAACCAATGATTTATTATCCCATGTCTGTGCTGATGAGTGCGGGGATTCGTGAAATTTTAATTATCAGTACAGAGCAGGATTTGCCAAGGTTTCAGGAACTGCTTGGAGACGGAAGCAGCTTTGGATTACAGCTGTCCTATGCAGTCCAGCCAAGCCCGGACGGACTGGCACAGGCATTTCTGATTGGTGAGAAATTTATTGGCACGGATTCGGTGGCAATGATATTAGGGGACAATATTTTCTCAGGTCATGGTCTTAGAAAGCGCCTACAGACAGCAGTAGAGCGTGCCAAAGAAGGTATGGCGACGATTTTTGGATACTATGTGGATGACCCGGAGCGGTTTGGTATTGTAGAGTTTGATTCCGGTGGAAATGTTATCTCTATCGAAGAAAAACCGAAGCATCCAAAGAGTAATTATTGTGTTACGGGATTATATTTTTACGATAACCGGGTAACAGAATATGCAAAGAAGTTAAAACCAAGCGAGAGAGGCGAGCTTGAAATTACGGATTTGAACCGTATGTATCTGGAACAGGGCAGTCTGAAAGTGGAAGTTCTGGGTCAGGGATTTACATGGCTGGATGCAGGAACCCATGAAAGCCTTACGGATGCGACCAACTTTGTGAAGACAATGGAGACCCATCAGCACAGGAAGATTGGCTGTCTGGAAGAAATTGCATATTTAAACGGCTGGATTTCCAGAGAAGTTTTGCAGAGAATTTGTGAAGATTACAAGCAGAACCAGTATGGACAGTATCTGAAAGATGTAATTGATGGAAAATTCCGGGAGAATTTATCATAGACTTGAATTTGACACAGACATGGGAGAAAGATGGTATGAAGATGATTGTGACCGGCGGAGCCGGATTTATAGGAAGCAATTTTATCTATTATATGTTTAAGACACACCCGGATTATCGGATTATCTGTCTGGACTGTCTGACTTATGCGGGGAATTTATCTACACTTAAGCCGGCAATGGAGAATCCAGACTTCCGATTTGTAAAAGCATCTATTACAGATAGGGAAGCAGTCTGTCATTTGTTTGAAGAAGAAAAACCGGATGTGGTGGTGAATTTTGCTGCGGAAAGCCATGTAGATCGTTCCATCGAGAACCCGGAAGTGTTTCTGGATACCAATATCAAAGGCACTTCCGTCCTTATGGATGCTTGTCTGAAATATGGAATCCAGAGATATCATCAGGTGTCTACGGACGAGGTTTACGGAGATTTGCCCCTGAAAAGGCCGGATTTATTCTTTACGGAGGAAACACCGATTCACACAAGCAGTCCTTACAGTGCGTCAAAGGCGGCAGCAGATTTGCTGGTGCAGTCTTATTACCGGACTTATGGGCTTCCGGTGACGATCAGCAGGTGTTCCAACAACTATGGACCTTATCATTTGCCGGAAAAACTGATTCCGCTCATGATTGTAAATGCGCTCCATGACAAGCTGCTCCCGGTTTACGGAGATGGGAAAAATGTACGGGACTGGCTGTATGTGGAGGATCATTGTCATGCCATTGACTTGATTTTACAGAATGGACGAGTTGGGGAAGTTTATAACATTGGCGGACATAATGAAATGCAGAACATTGAGATTGTAAAGCTCATCTGCAAGGAGCTTGGAAAATCGGAAGAACTGATTACTTATGTGGCAGACCGGAAAGGCCACGACAGGCGTTATGCCATTGACCCGGCTAAAATTCACCGAGAGCTTGGCTGGCTTCCTGAGACAACATTTGCAGAAGGAATCAAAAAAACAATTAACTGGTATCTGGCGAACCGTGCATGGTGGGAGCCGATTCTGGAAAAGAGTATGACAGGAAGAACCGGAACATCGAATGATAGCCGGTTTATGGATGATAATCAGATGATATAAGAAAGGATTTTTGAAAAATGAAGTTCTTGGTGACAGGGGCGGCAGGGCAGCTCGGATATGATGTGCTGCAAGAACTAAAGAAACGGAAATATGAGGCGGCCGGAACGGATTTGGCAGAAGAAAATGAAACAAATTCTTATGTATCCATGGACATTACAGATGAAAAGAGTGTAAGAGATACACTTGAGAAAATAAAGCCGGATATAGTGATACATTGTGCGGCATGGACCAATGTAGACGAGGCAGAAGAAACGGAAAATAAGGAAAAAGTCTGGAACATTAATGTAGAAGGCACGAAAAATCTGGCCCGTATGTGCAGGACGCTGGATGCGAAAATGATTTATATCAGTACGGACTATGTGTTTGACGGTCAGGGAAATCTGCCATGGAAAGCGGATAGTGCCAAGTATAGTCCCCAGAATTTTTATGGGAAGACGAAGCTGGAAGGGGAGCAGGCAGTTCAGTCTGCACTGGAGAAATATGTGATTGTTAGAACGGCATGGGTGTTTGGAAGAAATGGTAATAATTTTGTGAAGACCATGCTGCGGCTTGGAAAAAAATACGATGAACTGCAGGTAGTATGCGACCAGATTGGAACTCCCACTTATACGAAAGACCTTGCGAGACTTCTGGTTGATATGGCAGAGACAGATAAGTATGGCTGTTACCATGTGACCAATGAAGGTGGTTATATCAGTTGGTATGAATTCGCCACGGAGATTTTCCGTCAGGCAGGCGAACTTGGAGTTATGGATTACGATAAGAAGAGTCCGAGAGTATACCCGGTTACGACAGAAGAATATGGGCGGTCCAAGGCAGTCCGGCCTTTGAACAGCAGACTGGACAGGACGAAGTTATGGACAGTGGGATTTCAGCCATTGCCGGACTGGAAGGATGCCCTTTGCAGATATTTACAGGATTTAAGAAAAAAAGGATGGAACAGATAAAGTGGGACAGATAAAGGTAGAAAAAAATGTGGGCGGCATAGAGGGACTGTGCGTGATAGAGCCTGAGGTTCATCTGGATGCACGAGGATATTTTATGGAGAGTTACAATCAGAAGGATATGCAGGACGCCGGATTGAATAGGAATTTTGTGCAGGATAATCAGTCCGGCTCCGTAAAAGGAGTATTGCGGGGACTGCATTATCAGAAGGAATATCCACAGGGAAAATTGGTACGGGTTATCCGGGGAGCTGTGTTTGATGTCGCAGTAGATATCCGGAAAGACAGTGCAACTTATGGAAAATGGTATGGGATTGAGTTGTCGGAGGAAAACAGAAAACAGCTCTATATTCCGAAAGGATTTGCACATGGATTTCTGGTGCTGAGTGAGCGGGCAGAGTTCTGTTATAAGTGTACGGATTTTTATCATCCAGGGGATGAGGGCGGAATCGCTTGGAATGACCCGATACTTGGAATCCAGTGGCCGGAAGTAGAGGGTGGATACATTCTCAGCGAGAAGGACAAAAAGTGGAAAGGATTGAGAGAATAAAGCATGGACAGAATTGAAGGATTAAGCACATATGTAAATACAGTTTTTTATAAAGAAGGAATCGGCATTCCGAAGGAACTGGCAGAACAGACGGAGATTACTTATTATCCACTGGCTCAGGGGGAATATAATATTAATTTCTGGTTTGTGCATCCGATTACCAGTCAGAAAATGGTGCTGCGGGTCAATACAGGAAGCCAGATGCATCTGGAACATCAGATTGAGTACGAATATCATGCACTGGAAGTTTTGCAGGAGTCAGGCAGAACTCCTCGCCCGGTGTTCGTGGATGGAAGCAGAGAACATCTGACTTATGGGGTAATGGTAATGGAATTTCTGGAAGGAGAAGCACTGGATTATCGCAGAGATTTGTCTCTGGCAGCAGAATGTCTGGCTGATATCCACAGTGTTCCTGTTATGGGTGATGAGGTGCTGATTTCCCCGTCAAACCCGCTTCAGGCAATTTTAGATGAATGTAATCAGATGGTTCAGACCTATTATGAGTCAGGCCTTGGAAGTGAAGAAAAGAAAGCACAGATCCGCCGCCTGCTTCAGGAAGGACAGGAGAAAATAGATAGCATTAAAGACTATGATGGCTACCGGTGCTGTATCAACACTGAACTGAACTCCCGGAATTTCCTGATAAATGGAGCTGGAAAGCCAAATTATCTGGTGGACTGGGAGAAGCCGCTATATGGAGATCCGGTTCAGGATCTGGGACATTTTCTCGCACCGACTACCACCTTCTGGAAGACTGATGTGATTCTGACCGAAGAAGAAATGGAGGCATTTACAGACACTTATATTCAGGCTGTAAATGGACGATTTGATGTAAGCGGAGTGATGGAACGGCTGAATATTTTTATTCCAATCACCTGTCTGCGCGGGATTACCTGGTGTGCCATGGCATGGGTAGAATATCAGGAGCCGGGCCGTTTGATCCGCAATGAAGAAACTTTCAGAAAGATGGAAAGCTATCTGAGTAAAGAATTTCTGGATATGATAGAAGAACGATATTATCGATAAATTTCATCTTGAAGATATATTTACAATATGTTAGAATGACACTGATAGTTTTTATCGGGAAAATATCATATAGATAGGAGAATAGAACGATGGAAAGAATTAAAACTCTTGAAACTAGAAGCCTTTGCGAAAGCGCAAAACATGGTGGATGCGGCGAATGCCAGACATCTTGCCAGTCTGCTTGCAAAACAAGCTGCGGTGTAGCAAATCAGAAATGTGAAAACGAAGAAAAATAATCAGTATCACAGAAGTTTTTAAAAGTGCCGCCCATGGGACGGCACTTTTATAATGATAAGGGAAATAGGATTTTCTATCTTATTATAACCTCCGGTGGTACAAACAGAAGGAGATTGTATGGTACATCAATATAAATTAAACGGATACAATATTGTACTGGACACTTGTTCCGGTGCAGTACACGCAGTGGATGAGGTCGCATATGACATCATTGCGGATTATGAGAAAAAGCCGCAGGATGTGATTGTGAAAGAGCTGCTTGAAAAATATAAGGACAGAGACGATTTAACTGAGGAAGACTTGCGCCTTTGCATGGAAGATGTGGAATATTTGAAGCAGAATGGCAAGCTGTATACGGAAGATACATTTGCAGATATGGCAGGCACTTTTAAAGAACGTTCCGGAAATGTCATAAAGGCGCTCTGTCTTCATGTGGCACATACCTGTAATCTGAACTGTTCTTATTGTTTTGCAAGTCAGGGAAAATATCACGGAGACCGTGCGCTTATGAGTCTGGAAGTCGGAAAGCGTGCACTGGATTTCCTGATTGAAAATTCAGGGACAAGACGAAACCTGGAAGTAGATTTCTTTGGCGGGGAACCGCTTATGAACTGGGATGTGGTAAAAGAACTTGTTGCCTATGCCAGAGAGCAGGAGAAGATTTATAATAAGAATTTCCGTTTTACGCTTACTACCAATGGCGTGCTGATTGATGATGATGTCATTGATTTTGCAAACAAGGAAATGAGCAATGTGGTATTAAGCTTAGATGGAAGGAAAGAAATCCACGACAAGACCCGTGTGGATTATGCAGGAAATGGAAGCTATGACAAGATTGTGCCAAAGTTCCAGAAGATGGTTGCGGCCCGTGGCGGAAAGAACTATTATATGCGTGGTACCTTTACCCATGCAAACCCGGACTTTACGAAAGACGTATTCCATATGGCAGACCTTGGATTTACTGAGCTTAGTATGGAACCGGTTGTAGGCGCACCGGATGACCCGTCATCCCTTACTGCGGAAGATTTGGAAATCGTAAAAGAGCAGTATGAGATTCTTGCAAAAGAAATGCTAAAACGGGAAAAAGAAGGAAGAGGAATCACCTTCTATCACTATATGATTGACTTAAAAGAAGGCCCATGTATTTACAAACGTATTTCAGGCTGCGGTTCCGGAACGGAATATATGGCAGTGACTCCGTGGGGAGATTTGTACCCATGTCATCAGTTTGTTGGAGAAGAATCTTATAAACTGGGTGATATCTGGAACGGGGTAACCAATAACGAACTTCGTGAGGAATTCCGTTGCTGCAATGCCTATGCCAGACCAGAATGTGCGGACTGCTGGGCAAAATTATACTGTTCAGGAGGCTGTGCGGCAAATGCATATCATGCAAGTGGCTCTATTCGTGGTATTTACGAGCCGGGATGTGAGTTGTTCCGTAAACGTATCGAATGTGCCATTATGATGCAGGTTGCCAAGGAGATGGAAAACGAGGATAAATAAATGCAGACACCAATCGTGGATTTTGTGAGAAAGTATCAGAAAGACGGTGTGACCAGATTCCATATGCCAGGGCATAAGGGACAGTCCTATCTGGGATGTGAATGGGCGGATATTACGGAAATTCATGGTGCCGATTCGCTTTATGAGGCAGATGGGATTATTGCCGAAAGTGAGAGAAATGCTTCTGCATTGTTTGATTCCGGCAGAACTTTTTATTCTACGGAAGGCTCCAGTCAGTGTATCCGTGCCATGTTGTATCTTGCATTAAGTCAACATAGGGGAAAAGAAAAACCTGTCATTCTGGCTGCAAGAAATGTGCATAAGGCATTTGTTTATGCCGCAGCACTTCTGGATTTTGATGTGGAATGGATTTGGTCGGAAGAAGGGATGAAGTCTCTTTGCAGCTGTAAGGTCAGTCCAGAACAAATCGAAGAACAGATCGGGCAGATGTTAAAAGACAAGAAAGAAAAACCGGCAGCCGTGTATCTTACCAGTCCGGATTATCTGGGCGGTCAGATGGACATCCGTGCTATTGCAGAGGTCTGTCACCGGGAAGGCATATTGCTTTTAGTAGATAATGCTCATGGAGCTTATTTACATTTTCTAGAGGAGTCTGCTCATCCACTGGATCTGGGGGCAGATATGTGCTGTGATTCTGCGCATAAGACATTTCCGGTGCTGACAGGAGGCGCTTATCTGCATTTACATAAGAGTGTGGCGGATGTGCTGGGTGAAAAAGGAAAACAGGCACTGGCACTCTTTGGTTCTACCAGTCCGTCTTATTTGATTCTGGAATCACTGGATTTGTGTAACGCTTATTTATGTGATGGTTACCGGGACAAGCTGATTCATACGGTCAGTCAGACACAAAAGGTAAAAGAACGACTGCATGACTGCGGATGGAAATTTGAAGAGTCCGACCCGCTGAAAATAACGATTTGTGCCACAGAGAATTTATCGGGAAAACAGATTGTAGAATTATTGCGTCAGAATCAGATAGAGTGTGAGTATGCGGATGAAGAATACTGTGTGCTGATGTGTACACCTGATAATGCAGATGAAGAATTAGAACAATTATATGAAATATTGCATGCGATAGATGAAAGGCCGAAAGAAAGGACATGGATGCCAATGGAAAAAGCAGAGAAAGTTCTGAGCATCCGTGAAGCAATCTTTTCACAAAGTGAGAAAATCCCAGTGAGTGAGGCATTAGGCCGGATTTGTGCAGCACCGACTGTGGCATGTCCACCGGCAATTCCCATTGCGGTTTCCGGTGAAAAAATTGGCATGCATGCAATACAATTATTTGAGCATTATGGCGTAGAACAAGTAGAAGTGGTGAAATAACAGATGTTTGGAATAGAAGATAATACTTATAATGATATCCGGGAGAAATCTCTGCTCCAGTGGTTAGAGGAGATGGAGCAGCATGAGGATGTGGCAGTCCGGTGCGGGATTCCTCTGGCAAGAGATTATATGGAATATCTGAAAAAAGAAAATGAAAAGTTAAAACAGGAATGTGCCGTCAAAGATAAATATTTAAAGAAACTCTCAGGCAGAGCATAAAACAGGAAAAATTTCTCATACTAACATGCAAAAGGAAATTTTCAGAATCAGAAAAGTTTCGTTTCATCAGAAAAGTTTAATTTAATAAGAAAAGCTTAGAAAATGAGGATTTAGTATGAGTGAAAAAGAATCATTATGGGAAAGACAGATTAAGGGAAAGCAAAGCATTTCGTTTGATTATGCACCCTACATTATCAGCAGTGCTTCGGTAGTCGGAAAGAAAGAGTCCGAGGGACCTTTGGGAAAATGTTTTGACAGAACATCAGAGGATAACTTGTTCGGGCAGAATACATGGGAACTTGCAGAAGGGCAGATGCAGCAGATGGCATGCCGCATTGCACTGGATAAGGCAGGAGAAGTACCGGAGGATGTGCGATTTCTGTATGGTGGGGATTTACTCCGACAGGGAATTGCAACTTCTATGGGACTTGAAAATCTTCAGATTCCATTATTCGGACTTTTCGGAGCATGTTCCACATCGGGAGAAGCTCTGGCACTGGCGGCCATGAGTGTGTCAGCAGGCTACGGAGAACGGATGCTGGCAGTGACTTCCAGTCATTTCGCAAGTGCGGAAAAAGAATTCCGTTTTCCACTTGGCTATGCAAGCCAGAGACCACTTAGTGCATCCTGGACAGTAACCGGGAGCGGGGCCTTTTTAGTGGGAAATCAGAAAAGCCATGTAAGGATTGCTGGAGTAACTATCGGGAAGATTGTAGATTATGGAATTACCGATTCCCAGAATATGGGGGCTTGTATGGCACCTGCTGCCTGTGATACAATTGCTTGTAACCTGGATGATTTTGCATATGAAGAACAGGAGTACGACCAGATTATTACAGGTGATCTGGGATATGTTGGACAGACGATTTTGTTTGACCTGCTCCGCAAGAAAGGAAAAGACATTAAAGCAAACCATATGGACTGCGGAATGGTTATTTTCAACCAGAAAACGCAGAATACCAATGCAGGAGGAAGCGGATGCGGATGTGCGGCAGTGGTGCTGTCATCTCTGATTCTTCCCAGACTGGAAAGCGGAGAGTGGAAAAAGGTACTGTTTGTGCCAACCGGGGCTCTGATGTCAACGGTCAGTCACAATGAAGGAGAAAGTGTGCCGGGAATTGCCCATGGTATCATACTGGAACATGAGATGTGACTGGAAAACTGAGTCAATGGAAATGAATGATTGAAAATCAGTGAAATTGAATCAGAAAGAATGAAATCAGAAAATCGGGAGGGAGAACATATGGATTATGTATATGCATTTCTGATAGGAGGACTTATCTGTGCGCTTGTGCAGGTTCTTCTGGACAGAACAATGATGATGCCTGGAAGAGTGATGGTACTTTTGGTGGTACTTGGAACGCTTCTTGGATTTGTGGGAATATTTAAACCACTTCAGGAGTTTGCAGGAGCGGGGGTGTCCGTGCCATTGATAGGGTTCGGAAACACCTTGTGGAAAGGAGTCAAAGAGGCAGTAGATGACCATGGAGTTCTTGGAATTTTTATGGGAGGTTTAAAAGCAAGTGCAGTTGGTATCAGCGCAGCACTGGTGTTTGGCTATCTGGCTTCTCTGGTTTTTGAACCGAAGATGAAGGAGTAACTAGAAATACTTAAGAGGAGAAAACATTATGGAGTACACAAGTATTATCATTCCATTTGTCGGTGGACTGGGTATGTTCATTTATGGAATGCAGATTATGGCTCAGGGTCTTGAAAATGCGGCTGGAAACCGAATGAAGAATCTGCTGGAAGCGCTGACAAAAAATAAGTTGTTCGGAGTACTTCTCGGTGCAGCAGTGACAGCAATTATCCAGAGTTCTTCTGCCACAACTGTCATGGTGGTAGGTTTTGTAAATGCAGGTATTATGAATCTGACGCAGGCCATGGGTGTTATCATGGGTGCGAATATTGGTACCACCGTTACCGGATGGCTGGTTTCCAGTGTGGAATGGGCGAAGTTTTTAAGTCCTGCTACTTTGGCACCGATTGCGGTTATGCTTGGTGTCATCATTATGATGACAGGAAAACGTCATTCTACAAAAGACATTTCCAGTATCGTGATTGGATTTGGACTTTTGTTTGTAGGAATTTCAACGATGTCAACTGCAGTATCACCGCTTCAGGAGTCAGAAGGACTTAGAAATCTATTTGTCAATCTGGGAGGAAATCCGATTCTTGGTATTTTAGTTGGTGCCCTTGTAACAGCGATTATTCAGAGCTCTTCGGCATCTGTTGGTATTCTGCAGAGTCTTGCTTCAGCAGGACTGGTTCCGTTTGGAGCAGCGATTTACATTATTATGGGTCAGAATATCGGTACTTGTGTGACTGCCATTCTTTCTGCTATGGGAGCGAAGAAAAATGCAAAGACAGCAGCTCTCATGCATTTGTTATTTAATATTATTGGAACAATTATTTTCAGTATTGGTGTCATTGCTTATATGTCGATTGTGCGGCCGGTATGGGCAAATGGAACGATCACACAGACACAAATCAGTATGATTCATACGATTTTCAATGTTGTGACAACGATTCTTCTCTTCCCGGTATCAGGCTGGATTGTGAAACTTGCAAAGAAAATCGGTGGTGTGACAGAAGAGGAGCAGGATGAGAACAGTCTGCTTCTGGATGAACGTATGCTGGAGACACCTGGTATCGCAATTTCTTCCATGATGTCAGAAATTACCCGTATGGGCCGTATGGTTCAGAAAGCACTGGAACTTACAGAAACTGTATTTGAGACCCGGAATGAAGAGGATATCAAGGTTTTAAGAAAAACAGAGAAAACAGTTGATGTGATGAGCCGGGGATTGACAGATTATTCCATTCAATTGTCAGCACTCCAGATTAGTGAACGGGAACATCAGGAAGTGTCTCACATGATTCAGGTGGTTTCAGATATTGAACGTGTCAGCGATTATTGTGAAAATATTGCAGAGTTTGTGGAAGCTCTGATTGAAAAGAAAATTGATTTTTCAGAGACTGGACACAGACATTTAAAGAATATGATAGAGGTGTGTACGGAAGCCTATGTTTCTGCAATTGATGCATTTGAAAAACAGGATTCCGGAAGTGCGCTCCATACCATTGAGAAAGAGACAGAAGCGGACGGACTGGAAATTTCTTATCGTAACAAGCATACCAAACGTCTGGTAGAAGGTGTCTGCGATGCAGAAGCCGGTGTTATCTTCTTGGATGCATTGATTTGTATGGAACGTGTATCTGACCATGCGAGAAACATTGCAGAAGAAGTGTTGGAAGAAAAAGGACAGTTATAGAATTATAGAAACTGAAACGGAAATAGAAATGATTCGAAGAAAAGGTGTTGCGTGAAAGCAGCACCTTTTACTCTTCTATGACCTGAATTTCCAGATAATCAAAATCAATGGAATCTATAAAGTTATCCTGATAGAACCGCGCTTTGGAATGCTGCTGAAATTCGGAAATGGTCTTGTCAAGCCAGATTGGTTTACTTAAATCAAATTCCAGACAGACTTCATCCAGAGCATGAAAGATTTTATGTGTTCTTGTCTCATCACTGGAATCGCAGATGGTCGTATCCCGGAGCAGATGGTTGTCTTTAAATTCTTTAGCCCATAAACGAAACATGTCACGTTCTCCTTTTGTTTTCCTCTTTTTGTGTCTGCAACCAGTATAGCATATCTTGATAAGAATTGTATATAAATGAAATGAGAGATTGAGAAAAGGAAGAGCCATGAGAAAAATTTTATTATCTGTAAATTTGCTAATGTTTCTGGCATGCGTATATGTAGTATCTCCGAAAGCGGCCAATTATATTGACATACCGTGGTATGGGAAAATGGAAGAATCAGGAGTACAACAGGAGCAGACAGATGACACACAGACAGATGAAGGCAATACTGAGGATGGGACAGCCAATGTGACGGATAATGAAGCAGAGGATGCTGCGTCTGTAGAAGTCATTGTGGAAGGACAGTATCCGATTATGGGACAGACCGATATTACGGCAGAACAGATGGCAGCATATTTCCGCCAGAGCGGAGCTGCTTATCCTGCAGAAGTATTATCCGCAGGAGGTGCACCGGACATTGAAACCTTCTGTCAAATTTATTGTGAGGAAGCAGAAAAAGAAGGAGTCCGCTCTGAGGTAGCATTTGCACAGACCATGAAAGAAACCGGATGGCTGCAGTATGGCGGAGATGCGGAAGTTACCCAGTATAATTTCGCAGGTCTTGGCACGACGGGAAACGGAGTGCAGGGCAACAGTTATTCCGATGTAAGAGAAGGCGTGCGTGCCCAGATTCAGCATTTGAAAGCCTATGCCACAGAGGAAGCCCTGAACAGTGACTGCGTGGATAATCGATATTCTTATGTGACAAAAGGAAGCGCACCCTATGTAGAGTGGCTTGGACAGCAGGAAAACCCGGAAGGCTACGGATGGGCAACCGGAGAAAATTATGGATACGACATCGTAAAAATGATACAAGAAATGAAAAATATGTGATATAATAATGAGCGTTAGCGGGCAGGAGAAAGCACCGCATGCGTCATCGCAGGCAGAGGTTTACAAAGAAGGAGCAGAATTTTATGCAATTAAGCGTGAAAGATTACAATGAGATAGATAACTGGAAAACAGCCATGTTTCTTTATAATGCAGCCTTGAAGGAGGTCGGCACCAAGCTTGATATTCTCAATGACGAATTTCAGTATGTACATAAGTATAACCCGATTGAGCATATCAAGAGCAGAATCAAGACTCCGGAAAGTATTGCGAAGAAATTAAAGCGGCATGGGAAAGAAATTACGATTCAGAACATGTTAAGAGAAGTCAATGATGTGGCAGGAGTCAGATTGATCTGCTCCTACACCACAGACATTTACCGTCTGGCGGAGATGATTGGTAATCAGAGTGATCTGAAAGTAATTTTGGTAAAGGATTATATTAAGAATCCGAAGGAAAGCGGATATAAGAGCTATCATATGCTGGTGACAGTGCCGATTTACTTAAGTGATAGTGTGGTGGATACCAAGGTAGAAATCCAGATACGGACGATTGCCATGGATTTCTGGGCAAGTCTGGAGCATAAGATGCATTACAAATTTGAAGGACAGGCACCGGAATACATTTCCGAAGAATTGAAACGGTGTTCGGAAATCGTTTCCACACTGGATGAGAGAATGCTGTCACTGAACGAGGCAATTCTTGCATCACAGGCCAAGGAGAAGGAACCGATTGAAATCCCCTATGCCATGAATACCGACATTGCGAATAATCCATTGATACGGTTTGAGAAAAAAGAATAAAAAAGTATGGAAAAGAACGTTTTACATTGTGATGTGAAAGGTTCTTTTTTTTACACAGATTTAACATTGCAAGGGTTTTGGATTTTACAAAACACCATTAATATTGCGGTTGTAAACGAAAGTAAGAAAAAAGAAAAGCAAACGCGGAGGAAAGAAAAATTATGAAATTAAGAAAATTACTTACACTTACAATGGCAACTGTTATGACAGTATCAATGTTGGCAGGTTGTGGTTCAAGCTCAGATAACAGCACAGATACATCAGATGGTTCAACAACACAGACAGAAAGCAGCTGGGATGCATCAAATGATATCACGGTAATGTCAAGAGAAGATGGTTCTGGAACAAGAGGAGCATTTATCGAACTGTTCGGAATCGAAGAAAAAGATGCGAATGGAAAAAAAGTTGACAATACCACGGTTGATGCAGAAATCACAAACAACACAGAAGTTATGATGTCAAAAGTAGCAGGTGATGATTATGCAATCGGTTATGTATCGCTTGGTTCTTTGAATGACAAAGTAAAAGCGGTAAAGATTGATGGTGTAGAAGCAACAGAAGAAAACATCAAATCAGGTAAATACAAAGTATACCGTCCATTCAACATTGCTACAAAGGGTGATGTGTCAGAAGTAGCACAGGATTTCATCAACTTTATCTTAAGTGAAGAAGGTCAGAAGGTTGTTTCTGATAATGGTTACATTGCTTTAGATGGTGCAAAACCTTTCGAATCAAACGGCGCAACCGGTAAAATCGTAGTAGCTGGTTCTTCCTCTGTTACACCGGTTATGGAAAAATTAAAAGAAGCTTATGCTGCTGTAAATGCCGGAGCAGAAATTGAAATCAATGAAAGTGATTCTACAACAGGTATGACAAGCACAATGGAAGGTATCTGCGACATCGGTATGGCATCCCGTGACTTAAAGGAAGATGAAGCAAAGGAATTAGATGCAACCGTAATTGCAAATGACGGAATTGCAGTAATTGTAAATAACAACAGCACGGTTGAAGAACTGACAAGCGAACAGGTAAAATCAATCTTCGTAGGTGATGTGCTTACATGGGATGAAATTGTAAAATAATAATGAGGTAACATATATGAAAGCATGGAAAGAAATTATCATGCGGGGTGTGTTCTTTCTGGCCGCCTGCACTTCGGTGCTGGCGGTAGCACTCATTTGTATCTTCTTATTTGCAAATGGTGTCCCTGCGATGAAAGAGATTGGATTTGGGGCATTTCTTACAGGAATGACATGGAAACCAAATAATAATTTGTATGGCATTTTCCCGATGATTATCGGAAGTATATATGTAACAGCAGGAGCTGTACTGATAGGAGTGCCGGTGGCAGTTCTTACTTCCGTGTTCATGGCAAAATATTGTCCGAAGAAGATTTATCCGGTTTTGAAATCTGCCACAGAATTACTGGCAGGAATCCCATCGGTTATCTATGGATTCTTCGGAATTATGGTTATGGTTCCAATAATCCGGAGTTTTGCAAAAACACTTCAGGCAGCAGGAATTATCCGCAAGGCAGGAAACGGCAGCAGTATTCTGACAGCATCCCTTCTTCTTGCACTGATGATTCTGCCAACGATCATTGGAGTTACGGAGTCTGCGATCCGTGCAGTGCCATCTCATTATTATGAGGGTTCACTGGCATTGGGAGCAACCAAAGAACAGAGTATTTTTAAAGTGGTACTTCCGGCTGCAAAATCTGGTTTGGTAGCAGGTGTTGTTCTTGGAATCGGGCGTGCCATTGGTGAGACTATGGCGGTGATTATGATTGCCGGAAATCAGCCGAGAATGGCAAACAGCATTTTTGCAGGAGTCCGTACACTGACAGCAAACATTGTGTTGGAGATGGGATATGCGACAGGACTGCACAGAGAGGCATTGATTGCAACAGCAGTAGTACTGTTTGTGTTTATTCTGATTATTAATTTCTCCGTATCACTCCTGAAGAGGAGGACAGAAAATGAATAAAAAGAAACTAAAACAGCAATTGATTTCATACAAGAATGCACCGGGGTCAGCAATTCTGGCACTGCTGGTAATGCTTGCCACGCTTTTAACCTTTTTGGCATTATTCTTTCTGATTATTTATCTGCTAATCAAAGGCGTGCCGTATCTTTCGGCAGACTTATTTTCACTGCACTATACTTCAGATAATGTGTCCCTGTTCCCGGCTCTGATTAATACCATCTGGATGACGGTACTGGCACTTGTGATTGCAGTTCCGCTTGGAATTTTTGCAGCAATCTTCTTGGTAGAATACGCAGGAAAAGGGAATCGGTTCGTGGATATCATTCGTCTGACAACGGAGACGCTTCAGGGCATTCCATCAATTGTATATGGTTTGTTCGGAATGTTGTTCTTTGTAACCAAGCTGAAATGGGGCTTATCCCTTCTGTCCGGAGCATTTACACTGGCCATTATGATACTGCCACTGATTATGCGGACCACAGAAGAATCGTTAAAATCCGTTCCGGAAAGTTATCGGGAAGGAAGCTTTGGACTGGGAGCCGGAAAGCTTCGTACCATTTTCCGTATCGTGCTTCCGGCAGCAGTTCCCGGTATTCTGGCAGGTGTGATTCTGGCAATCGGAAGAGTCGTAGGAGAAACTGCAGCTTTGATGTATACAGCAGGAACGGTAGCACAGATACCAGACAGCATCATGGGCTCCGGAAGAACGCTGGCACTGCACATGTATGTGTTGTCAAACGAAGGATTACATACGGATAAAGCCTATGCAACGGCTGTCGTACTTCTTGTTTTAGTCATTGGAATCAATACACTTTCAACAGTAGTTGCAAAGAGAATTTCGAAAGGAAATGGAAATGGAGAAGATTAAGGTAAAAGATTTGGATTTGTATTATGGTGACTTTAAAGCACTGAAGAATATAAATCTCGATATAGAGGCAAATAAAATTACAGCATTCATCGGGCCAAGTGGATGTGGAAAATCAACACTTTTGAAATCCCTGAACCGAATGAACGATTTGGTGGCAGGATGCCGGATTGAGGGCGATGTTCTGCTGGATGGCGAAGACATTTATGGAGATATGGATGTGAACCTGCTGCGTAAGCGTGTGGGAATGGTTTTCCAGAAACCAAATCCATTTCCAATGAGTATTTATGATAATATTGCTTACGGTCCACGTACACATGGAATCCGCTCGAAGGCAAAGCTGGATGATATTGTAGAAAAATCTTTAAGGGATGCGGCAATCTGGGAAGAATGTAAGGACAGACTGAAGAAAAGTGCCCTTGGAATGTCAGGTGGACAGCAGCAGAGACTTTGTATTGCAAGAGCCCTTGCAGTGCAGCCGGAAGTACTGCTTATGGACGAACCGACTTCGGCACTGGACCCTATTTCAACATCTAAGATTGAAGACCTTGCCGTAGAACTGAAAAAAGATTATACTATTGTCATGGTAACGCACAACATGCAGCAGGCAGTCCGTATATCTGACAATACCGCATTCTTCCTTCTTGGGGAAGTCATTGAATATAACAATACAGAGAAATTGTTCTCGATTCCATCCGATAAGAGAACAGAAGATTATATTACAGGGAGGTTTGGTTAAGATATGCGTAATCGTTTTGACAGTCAGTTGGAAAATTTGAATGAAATGCTCATTCATATGGGAGAGCTTTGTGAAATAGCCATAGAGGATGCCACAAAGGCTCTGGAAACAGAAGATTTAGACCTTGCAAAAAAGGTGATTGAATCTGATGAAGAGATAGACCATCAGGAGAAGGATATTGAGAATTTGTGCCTGAAGTTATTGCTTCAGCAGCAGCCGGTAGCAAGGGATCTGCGTCAGATTTCGGCAGCACTGAAGATGATTACGGATATGGAACGAATCGGCGACCAGACAGCAGACATTGCGGATATCGTAATGTCAACCCAATTTGAAGAAAATCAGTCTCTTGCAGATATCCGTCTGATGGCAGAGGCGGCTGCAAAGATGGTGCGTGACAGTGTAGCGGCTTATGTACAGAAGAATCTGGAGCTTGCAAGACGGGTCATGTGTGCGGATGATACAGTAGATGCCATGTTTGACAAAATTAAACAAGAATTGGTGGATTTCATTTCAAAGCGTGAGAGTACAAATGCAGATCAGGCAATCGATTTGATTATGATTGCCAAATATTTGGAGCGAATCGGTGACCACGCAACGAATATTGCAGAATGGGTAGAATTTTCCATCACAGGAACCCATGCAAGTCTCGAACAGCTTTAAGAATCCGGAAAAGAGGAGACTATGATTTTTTGTGTAGAAGATGATGGAAATATTCGTGAACTTGTAATTTATACACTGGAGACAACGGGTATGCATGCACAGGGATTTGAAAATGGAAAAAGCTTTTTTGCAGCTCTGGAAGGAGAACTTCCAGAGCTCGTTTTGCTTGATATCATGCTTCCCGGTGAAGATGGAATGGCAATTTTAAAACGGCTGAAATCCAATGAACGGACCAAAGACATTCCAGTGATTATGCTGACGGCTAAAGGCGCAGAATACGATAAGGTCATGGCACTGGATAACGGTGCGGACGATTATGTGGTGAAGCCTTTTGGGATGATGGAGCTGTTATCCAGAATTCGTGCAGTATTAAGAAGAGCAAAACCGCAAAGCAGTCAGGAAGGACATACATACGGTGCCATTTCGCTGGATAAGAAGAAACATGAAGTCATGGTGGACGGAAAACCAGTGGTATTGACGTTAAAAGAATTTGAGATGCTGGCCTATCTTCTGGAAAACAGAAATATTGTACTTACCAGAGACCAGCTTCTGGAGAAAATATGGGGCTATGATTTCGATGGAGAAACCCGTACGGTGGATGTACATGTACGGACCTTAAGACAGAAACTTGGAAAAGCCGGAGAATGTATTGAAACAGTCCGTGGTGTGGGCTACAGAATAGGGGATAAGTCATGAAAAACAGAATGCGGAAAAGTATGTACCTTGTAGTGTTTTTGTCGCTTGTGATTTCCTATTGTCTGATGACAGTTATGGTCTATCGCCAGACACTCGCCAATGTAAAAACAGAACTGAAGCAAGAAGCAAAATATGTGGAAATTTCCCTGGAGTATACGGGAGATGCCTACTTGCAGCGTATAGATGAAGCACATTCTGAGACAAGAGTGACACATATCAGTCCAGAAGGAGAAGTACTCTATGATTCAGGACAAGATGGAAGTACACTTGAAAATCATAAGTCCAGAAAAGAAGTGCAGGATGCATTGCGAAATGGCAGTGGAATGGAAATACGCAAATCAGATACTATGGGGGAAGAGATGCTCTATTATGCGGTAAAAATGGAGGATGGCTCCATTTTACGTGTGTCCAGAGGAATGGCATCGGTATTGTGGACAGCATTTTCGGCATTTCCACAGATGTTGCTGATTGGTATTGTGATGATTTGCTTTGCGTGGGTGCTTGCACACTGGGAAGTGCAGAAGCTGATGAAGCCGGTAAATGAGCTGGATCTGGAACATCCTATGGAAAATGAGCATGTATATGAGGAACTGAAACCACTTTTGGAACGATTAGATATTCAAAATCAGGAAAAAGCCAAAGTGGAGCAGATGCGAAGAGAGTTTTCAGCAAATGTATCTCATGAATTAAAGACACCATTGACTTCTATTTCTGGTTATGCGGAAATCATGAAGGAAGGCCTGGTAAAACCAGAAGATACGAAGAAATTTGCTGAGCGGATTTATCAGGAAGCAAGCCGTATGATTACCTTGGTAAGCGATATTATCCAGATATCCAAGCTGGATGAAGGCATGCCGGGAATGGAGAAAGAGCCGGTAGATTTGTATGCGCTCTCTAAGAAAATTATTATTCGTCTGTCACCGGTGGCAGAAAAGAAGCAGGTGCAGATGGAACTGGTTGGGGAACCGGTCAGCATAGAAGGAGTTCCGCAGGTGCTTGAGGAAATGATTTCCAATTTGTGTGAGAATGCGATTAAGTATAATGTGGAACATGGAAAAGTGTCCGTGTGGACAGGCAGAACCCTTCAGGGCATCAAAGTAATTGTAACAGATACGGGAATCGGTATTCCAAAAGAACATCAAGAACGGATTTTTGAGCGGTTCTACAGGGTAGACAAGAGTCATTCCAGAGAGACAGGAGGAACCGGCCTCGGACTCTCTATTGTAAAACATGGCGCAATGCTGCATAATGCAGAGATTTCCGTGGATAGTGAAGTGGGCCGTGGAACCAGAATGGAATTGACTTTTAAAGAGGATAAAGATATAATTGATTTATCTGACAAAGGAAGGAGATGATGTACCATGTGGAAACTGGAAGACACCATCTTAGTGACCAATAACGACCGTGTTTATGAGAAGTATAAGGATATTACGAATGTCATTTTGGTAGATACGTATGAGGAGGTTTTAATTAAAGTGAGAGATCTGGTGTATGACAGACACACTTTGCTGACACATCCGCAGGCATCCAGCCTGAAGCCGAACCAGACACCGTATCGTTCGGTGGCAGTTTACCCGAAAGGGGAAGAAGACAATATGAAGGACATCATGTTGATCGAAAAGTGCATTGAGACATACAGACAGTGGCAGGATATTGCTCCAACCCCGACGAATTATGAAGAGCGGGTTGCCAACGACTTCAAGACAATAGATTTATCTGTAGTCGATAATTTTATGCCTAGAATTTCCTAAACAACGGGAGAAAACTATGAGTAACGGGAAACCTAAGGCTGCTTATTTTAAGGGCCTGACAAAGAAAGATTATATTGCGAAAACAATCGAGATCATTGATAATGAGGGCGTTGAGGCGGTATCCATTCGAAGAATAGCTAAGGAGATGGATTGTTCATCAGCAAGTTTATACCGACATTTTGAAAATCTGTCAGAATTGATTTATTATGCAGAACTGCATACATTAAAAGGATATATTAACCGTCTGAATGAAGCAGAAAAGGGATGGAAGAATATCTGGGATTATTATGTGGGAATCTGGGATTGTTACAGTAAAGAAGCATTTCGGCATCAGCATGAATATGATACATTGTTCCTCGTGAATGACAATTCCAAGCTTAACGTTTCAATCAAAGAATACTATGAGATGTTCCCGGAAGAGAAAGATAAGACGAATGACTTCTTTTCTGAGATGTTGGAAACCGTAGATTTTATGGGGCGAGATTTTCAGATCTGTAAGAAGTGTGTTGCGGCAGGTGTGATTGATTATGACGAGGCAGTGTGTTTGAATCGAATGGCATGTGTACTATATGAAGGCTACTTCAAAATGGTAGTGGATTATAAGATTCCGGAAGAGGAACTGGATCTTTGGGTACAGAAGTATATCGATGATTTGGACTGGGTAGTGATGCATCTGGCAAAGGATTTACAAGGATATAAGGGATACGGAATATAGAATAATGAAATGAAACAAGAGCTGTGACTGAATGATGATTCAGGGCAGCTTTTTTGTTATACCGGAAATGAAAAAGCCAGCACTTTGAGGCACTGGCTTAATAACAAAAGGTATATTATGGACGGGTGGTTCTGATTTTATAAAGTAAATCAGGAATTATTGTACAAGTGTGTAAATAATGTGTTTTACACGTCCTCCATCCATAATCATGGTGTTATTCATCACGTTTACATACATGATAAGGTTTGCATCCATACGGAATGCGATACTTCCAGATTCAGAACGATAAAGCATTGCTTTTCCGTAACGGCGCATATGGATATCACAGCTGTTTTCATTTTTTATTACTTTCATGTAAGAATCGGTTTCATCGTTATAATAGCTGCCTTCCTGGAAAAGTGCCGGATCTGCAGGCGTTGCCGGTGTTAATGCAATGACGCGGCCAGGAAGTCTATATAAGATTCCTTTGTCTGTAAAATAAATTTTTTCATCTAATGTACCAATCCGATATCCGTCGTCCTCTTCTTTTACTAATTCGGTACGGCACCATTCTCTTTGCATATAGAATTTGCCATCTTGCTCTGTGATCTCAACAAATACAGGGCTGTCAGGGAGGTCAGTCAGGAATATACCGCTATGAGCAGATACATTCTTATGTTCTGGAATAGCTGGCTCTGTACAGTCTGGTAAGCCAAGTACGATGCAGGCTGTCTTATCAGCAAGTTTAGACATTGCATAAGTTGTAGTGTTGCTGATTAGTACAATCTCCAGTTCTTTTTCAGGGATGCAGATAATTTCACCCCTATATGCAGCATCAGCACCGCCGTGTCCAAACACATCCATACCGTGGAGCTTGTGTGTAATAAGTCCGCCACAATATTCCGCTGGCTTACCATTGCTGAGAATGACAGGTGTTTTCATCAGTTCGATGATTTCAGGATCAATTACATTTGGATGAATATATTCATCCAGTATCTTGCAAAGATCTGTAGCGCATGTATTTACCGAAGTTGGTCCATAAAGCTCGTAGTTTAATGGATTGTAATAGAAATTACCATCTCCGTCATCCTGATAAGAATAAACAAGATTAGGAACAATCTGTGTAAAGCTTTCTCGAATAAAAGAATGTGTCATTCCAAGCGGATCGAAAATGCGTTCTTTTACAAATTTAGGAAGGCTCATTCCAGATAATTTTTCAACAATCAGCGCCAGTAAGTGGAAACCAGTATTACTGTATAAATACTGCGACTGTGGTTCGAAATTCAATGCTTTCTGAAGCTCAATTGTTGTGTTAATATCATCCATTTTAATCTGATCATTAATTTTGATGCCGCGTAAGAATAAGAGTTCCCACTGGTCTCGAAGACCGCTGACATTATTCATCATCTGACGTATTGTGATTGGTGTTTCTATGTTGATATACTCACCGACATATTTTCTGATATCATCATCTAAATCAAGTTTTCCGTCTTTCCAGAGAAGGAGTACCGCCATAACCGTAAATTCCTTGGAAATGGATGCCACATGGAAAATACTGTCCTTATGGATTTTGATTTCATTTTCGAGGTTTCCGTATCCAAAGCATTTTTCATACAGTGTTTCGCCATGCTGGCGGATCAATACCTGAGCGCCAGGGCAAAGACCGCGGTTCCACATCTGGAAAAGCTGATCTAATTGTTCTGTCATATTTGAGTTCATTACAAAATTCCTCCTTGATTTGATTAATTGGTTATTTTTTGTTAATTCTTATAGAAAAACAGAATATACAGTTGTTAAAATATTATAAAACGATAAAAGAATAGTGTCAATATATTGGCATAATATACAAAAAGAATCATACTGACGGTAATAATTATACTGTGAGTAAAAACAGTAAAAGTTCTTTTTCGACAAAAGAAACTTTATTCGATAATATTGCTATTATCTAAAAAAATAAATAGAATATATGTGATAAGACATTGAAGGAAGTTCAGGAATTCCTGCGGTCGATACTATTACAAATGGAGGAATATGGAATGCATGAATTAACACAATTAATAAAAGATGATATGCGACCGGCTCTTGGAGTAACAGAGCCGGGAGCAATTGCATATGCAGTTTCAAAAGCAAAAGCACTTGTTCCGGGAGAATTGGAAACGGTTACTCTTTTGCTTAACAGTGGTATGTATAAGAATGCGTATACATGTGGAATTCCGAACAGTCATTTTTATGGAAATGAATATGCAGCAGCTTTAGGTGCGATAGCAGGAAAACCAGAGAAAGAGCTGGAAAGTCTTGCAGATGTGACAGAAGCAGATAACGAAGCGGCAGATGAATTAGTGAAATCAGGAAAAATTATTGTCAAAATGACGGAAATCACAAGTCGTATTTTCATCGAGGCCCGCGTAAAAACAACCAGCGGAGACGCTATGGTGCGGATCCGTGATTCACACACCAATATTGTTCGTGTGGAGGCAAATGGAGAAGTGCTCATGGCTAAGGAAGAATCGTCTGAGGAAAACAGTCATGAAGAGAAGGCACTGATCCACAGCTATACATTAAAACAAATCTGTGAATATGTAAAAGAAGTTCCGGCGGAGGAGATAGCATTTATCAAAGCAGCTTATGATATGAATTACGCGCTGTTTGAAGAAGGAATTCAAAGTCCGAGAACAACTTATGCACGTTATTTGCTTGAAAAAAATGGTGGAAAAATCATTTCTGATAATGAACTGAATACAGCTTCTTTACTCTGTAATGCGGCTATCGAAGCGCGAGTGATTGGACTTGACAGACCGGCTATGAGTATTACAGGGTCTGGTGCACATGGAATCATTGCGACTATGCCGCTTTATGGAGTGTGCAAGATTCGTGGATTAAGTGATGAAATCTTACATCGTGCAACAGCATTAAGTTATCTTATATGTATGTATATTAAAGAATATTCTGGCAAATTATCTGCATTCTGCGGTTGTGGTATAGCAGCAGGTACAGGTATGGCATGTGCATTGGTGTATCTCAATGGCGGTGATGAAAATGCGATGGGCAGAACAATTAATAATATGTCGAGCAGTATTACTGGTATGATTTGCCATGGTGGAAATAAGGGCTGTACGATGAAAGGAGTTGTAGCGGTTAATGCTGCATTCCAGTCAGCAGATTTTGCAATGCATCATATATTTATTGATGATATTCATGGGATTAACGGTTATACACCAGAAGATACCATGCGTCATATGGGCGAAATTGCTTCACCTGGTATGGTGGGAACAGAAAAGACAATTGTTGATATTTTACAAAAAAAGGGGCTGTAACAGCCCCTTTATTTTGGATTCCGGTAATCCAGATAGTCTAAAAAACGTTTTACTGCAACAGAGGCAGAATTTTTATCTTTGAGTGCGAGACAGATCTGACGGTAAGCAGGCACATCAAGTTCTTTTGTAATCACATGGTATGGGATTCTCTTCAAAATGAGCTGAGGAAGAAGACTGATACCAAGTCCGCTTTCTACCATGGACATAATCGCATAATCATCCCAGGTAGTGAATCGTATATCTGGTGTAATATTGTAGGTTGCCAGAAATTCTGAAATCTCAGCTTTTTCCCCTTTTTCCATTAACATAAATGGAGAATCACAAAGTGCTGCTACCGGAAATGCGGATAAATCTGCAAGAGGATGAGTTTCCGGCATGACTACCAGTAACGGATCTTTCTCTAAAAAAATAGTCTCAAATTCTGGGTGTGTAGGAAGACAGACAAATCCACAATCTACACGTCCTTCTGAAATCCATTTTTCAATCTCTGCATAATCACCAAGCAGAAGTTCATAATCAATGTCAGGATAGTCTTTTTGAAATTCCTTGATGATGTTAGGAAGCCAATGTGTAGCGGTGCTGGAAAAGGTGCCGATACGGATCAGACCAGATTGTAGTCCGTTTAACTCATCCACCTGCATCTGTAATTTCTCATATTCATCTACAATATTTTTAGCATGAGGCAAGAGCTTCAGACCATCAGAGGTAAGCTTGACACCGCCCTTACCACGCTCCAGTAACGTAACACCCCACTCTTTTTCCAAATTACCAATCATGCGGCTGATACCGGACTGGGAGTAGCTAAGCTTTTCACCGGCTTTCGAGAAACTGCCGTATTCTACCGCTTTTACAAAAGACATATATTTTTGAATACCCATACATCTACCGTCCTTGTCTTATTTTAAGGATAAAATCTTTTGTGTTATCAAGATTATTACCACCCTTATCATACGATGAATCGATTGTAAAAACAAGAAAATTATTGAAATTATCACACGATACAACTTATAGATAAAACAAATAGATTGAATGTCAAAAAAATGTCAATAGAAAATGTCGAAAAAAATAATTTTCGGTAAAATAACAAAAATACACAAAAAAATATGTGAAAAGTGCAACAAAATCAAAAAGTGTGCCGAAAATACTTGAAAGTTATCGCGATTAGATTTATAATACAGCCATAGAAAAATAAGTCGTTTATTTTTTTTATCTATGGGTTATCGCGATTACAAATTTCAAAGGAGGGAATGCATATGAAATTGGAACTTGGTAAATTCGAGATTAAAGATATCCAATTTGCAGACAAATCGTACATTGAAAATCACGTACTCTACGTAAATAAGGAGGAAGTGGAAGCATTAGTACTGGAAGATGACAAACTTATCGGATGTAAGTTAGACATCGCAAGACCAGGAGAAGCAACACGTATCACTCCAGTTAAAGACGTTATTGAGCCTCGTGTAAAGGTAAGCGGGGGAGAAATGTTCCCAGGCGTTATCGGAAAAGTATCTCCACAGGTTGGAAGTGGAAGAACTCATGCGCTGGACGGCTGTACAGTAGTTACAGTTGGTAGAATCGTTGGTTTCCAGGAAGGTGTTATTGATATGAGTGGTGTAGCTGCTGATTACTGCCCATTCTCTAAAACAGTAAACCTCTGTGTAGTAATTGAACCACAGGAAGGACTGGAAACACATGTATATGAAAGAGCAGGACGTATGGCAGGACTTAAGGTTGCAACATACCTTGGAGAATTAGCTAGAAATCTTGAACCAGATACATTAGAAGTATATGAAACAAAACCTGTTTTCGAACAGGCAGCTCAGTACCCTGATCTTCCAAAGGTTGGATACATTCATATGCTTCAGTCACAGGGACTTCTTCATGATACATACTATTATGGAGTAGATGCAAAACAGATCGTACCAACATTCATGTACCCAACAGAAATCATGGATGGAGCAATTGTTTCTGGTAACTGTGTTGCCCCATGTGATAAAGTTACAACATATCATCATCTTCATAACCCAGTTATTGATGAGTGCTACAAACATCATGGAAAAGATATCAACTTTATGGGTGTTATCTTAACAAATGAAAACGTATTCCTGGCAGACAAAGAAAGACATTCTGATATGGTTGCTAAGTTTACAAACTGGCTTGGACTTGATGGCGTTCTTATTACAGAAGAAGGATACGGAAATCCAGATACAGACCTTATGATGAACTGCCGCAAGGTAGAACGTGCAGGAACAAAGGTTACATTGATTACTGACGAATTCCCAGGAAAAGATGGTAAGTCACAGTCACTTGCAGATACATGTGAAGAAGCAACAGCACTTGCATCTTGTGGACAGGGAAATATGACACTTCAGTTCCCAGCAATGGATAAGGTTATTGGTACTCAGGATTACATTGAAAGCCAGATCGGTGGATGGGCTGGATGTATCAATGAAGATGGCTCATTTGAAGCTGAAATTCAGATTATCATTGCTTCAACAATTGCAAATGGTTTCAACAAACTTGCTGCAAGAGGATACTAGGATACTGAGAAGGAGGATACAGTTATGGCAAAATATAAAATCGTTCATTATTTGAATCAGTTCTTCGCTGGTATCGGTGGAGAAGATAAAGCTGATTTCGCTCCAGAAGTAAGAGAAGATGTTCTCGGACCTGGATTAGCTCTTAAGGCAGGACTTGGAGAAGACTACGAAATCGTTGCTACTGTTATCTGCGGTGACAACTATTTTGGAGAAAATCTTGACCTTGCAACAGATACCATTATCGATATGGTTAAGAAATACAACCCAGATGTATTTGTAGCTGGACCAGCATTTAACGCAGGACGTTATGGTGTGGCTTGTGGTACAATCTGTAAAGCAGTAGAAGAAAGACTTGGCATTCCGGTATTATCTGGTATGTACATTGAAAACCCAGGTGCTGATATGTTTAAGAAGGATGTTATCCTTGTTGAAACAGGAAACTCAGCAGCAACAATGAGAAAAGCAGTTCCGAAGTTCGTGAACCTGATTGAAAAGATGGCAACAGGCGCAGAAATCCTTGGACCAAAGATTGAAGGATATCTGGAAAGAGGAATCCGTGTAAACTACTTCGCAGAAGAACGTGGAGCAACACGTGGTTTACAGATGCTTCTTAAGAAAATGGCTGGAGAACCATTTGAAACAGATCTTCCAATGCCTAAATTCGACAGAGTGGAACCAGCAGCACCAATCGCAGACCTTTCTAAGGCTAAAATCGCTGTTGTTACATCCAGTGGTGTTGTTCCACTTGGAAACCCAGACCACATTGAATCATCCAATGCCACAAAATTTGGTTACTATTCAATCGAAGGAATGGATACATTATCAAAAGATGACTTCTTTACTGTACATGGTGGATATGACCGTCAGTTCGTATTGGAAAATCCAAACCTTGCAGTACCAATCGATGCACTTCGTAAATTGGAAAAAGAAGGTATGTTTGGTAAATTAGTAGATTACTTTGCAACTACAACCGGTACTGGTACAGCTACTGGATCTGCTGCTAAATTCGGTGATGCAATCGGACAGAGACTGAAAGCAGAAGGCGTAGACGGTGTCATCCTTACCAGTACTTGAGGTACCTGTACACGTTGCGGTGCAACGATGGTAAAAGGTATTGAAAAATACGGTATCCCTGTAGTTCATGTAGCTACTGTAGTTCCGATTTCTAAGACAATCGGTGCAAACAGAATCGTTCCAGCAATTGGTATTCCATATCCACTTGGAGATGTAACACAGAGTGATGAAGATTCTTACAAGATTCGTGAAAGACTTTGTGTCAGAGCATTAAAAGCTCTTACAGTACCAGTTACAGAACAGACAGTATTTGAAAAAGATATTTAAATATTGCAATTAAATCGGACTTTTAGTGTGAGGATTTCAGGTGGCAAATTGCTGCCACCTGAAAAATAAGGTCTGATTTGTTAAAAAGAAAACAATGTTAAATGGGAAATGTTAGGATGAACTCGGAGAAAGAATTTTCTCCAGGAAGGAGAGTGCTTATGAGTACGAATGCAAGTGGCGAAGCGAAATTTAATTCTCGATTTGGTTATATTATGGTGGCGGCCGGAGCTGCTATCGGTTTAGGTAACATTTGGAAATTCCCATATCTGGCATACCGTGGAGGTGGAGGAATCTTCCTTATCACTTACATTATCATCATCATGCTGATGGCACATCCAATGGTAGAGATGGAAACAGCAATTGGTCGTTATGGTGGTGGAGATACGGTTACCTGTTTTGAAAAGATTAATCCAAAATGGGGATTCGTAGGCTGGATAGCAAACTTATGTACCATTATGATTAACATGTTCTATGTAGTTATCGGTGGATGGGTTCTGAAATATGCAATTACATTTATCACAGGTGCTAACTTTGGTAGTGATGTTGACGCATTTTATAATAACTTTATCAGTAAACCGGTAGAACCACTTATTTACACAGCAATCGTGTTATTCATTACATCAGGACTTCTGTTATTTGGTATTACAGAAATCGTAGAGAAAGTAACAAAGGTTATCATGCCTGCATTATTTGTTCTTTTGATTATCTGTGGATTCTATGCATGCTTCTCGGTAGAAGGCGCAGTAGAAGGTTTGAAATATTACTTATTACCAGCTCCACAGAATTTCAGCGTTAAAGTATTTGCGGATGCAGCAACTCAGGTATTGTTCTCAGTTGGTATCGGCTGGGGTATCTTTACAACCTTAGGTATTAATGTTCCGAAGGAAAATAATCTGAAAGGTGATGCACTTTTAGTATCTGTATGTGATACTGCGGCAGCTATTACAGCTGGTTTCGTAGTAATTCCTTCTGCATATGGTGCAGGAATTGAACTTACAGCAGGACCTAAATTGTTGTTCATCGTTATGTCTGGTATTTTTGCTAACTTACCAGGTGGAAGAATCATCGGTAGTTTCTTCTTCATAGCAGTATTATTTGCAGTATTCTCTTCACTGTTCACATTCTTTGAAATCGGAATCCGAACATTTGAAGTAAAACTGAAATTAGGTCGTAAAAAAGCCGTTGCAGTTGCAACACTTATCATTGGTGCCGGTAACATTTTAGTATCTCTTGGATTTGGACCACTTTCATGGTGCAAGCTTCCATGGCCAAGTTTCCAGGGAATGGCTTATTATAACTTCCTCGACTGGTTTGACTGCTTTACAGCATATGTATTACTTCCACTTGGATGTTTACTGATTTGTATGTTTGTCAAATTTGTATGGGGCTGGGAAGGATACGAAAAAGAATTATTCATGGATGGACGTGATGGAAAACTTAAACCGTTTGACAAAATCCTTACAACATTTGTAGTACCTGCATTCATGGTTATCATTCTTCTTAACGTATTTGGTGTTATCGTATAAGTACATACATATACGGAAGAAAAATTTTATAAGTTATTGATTAAGGGGCTGTCGCAAGGATAGTTGTGACAGCCCTGTTTTCATAGGAGGGTTACGAATATGAGTATGGACATGAGAAAAGCGGAATGTTATAATCATAATAATGAGTTAATCAAATCATTTGATAAAGAGAGGTCACCTATGAAAACAAAGATTCGAACAGCAAATGAAGAAATCCACGGATGGGTATTTCCACTTATTTTCATCAGTGTATATGCTGCGTTTTTCATCTATCAGATGATAACAAAAGGATTTTCTGAGACATTAGTATTTCTGCTGATTTTGGGATTATTATTCCCAATCCAGTATTTGAAAGTTATAAGGCGCTCTTTTAAGTTCAGACAGCTGCATGAACACTTTGTCAGAGAATATCAGCCTGAAAGAGGACGCATTTACAAGATTACGAAAGAACTGCCAAAAGAAGGGCAGGAGAATAAAATACATTATTATTTACATATTGAAATCTTAAATTCACATGGACAGCTTGTAAGAAAAGTAAAAAGTGAAGCTTATTACAAACCGCTTCATAAATATCTGGCTTCTCCGGAAGTTGATGTTTATTATGACAAGCAAAATAAATATTTTGTAGTGGATGGATTTCGGTTGAAAGAGAATGAGAACGAACCAGATATTGCACTGGAGAGTTCTAACGTATATGATGACATGTTGCTTCCAAAGAGACAGTATACGCTTGCTGAAAAAATCATTTGGATTGGTGGAAGTATTATCATTGCGGTTCAGCTTATTCTTTACTTTATTTGGAGATAAACATATTTGATATATGATGAGAGATAGATTGTATGGTTATTAAGTGAGTTTTTTACATATACCCCTCTATACCTGAGAACCCGTAGAACTTGTTTCTGCGGGTTCTTTTTACATAACAACGTGTGTTTCCCTCCAATAAATGTCATGCATTACGAACATATCTATCTGTTTTTGTCATACAAAGTATGAGAAAGGTGCGGATTCAGAATTATTGACAAATGAGCGGGACAGGTTTATTATGCAATCACCATAAGAAATCTCAAAGAGCTCAAGAGAAAAATGGTATCAGTATATAGGGATTATGTATGTAATATGGAAGGAGTAATTAATATGTTAGAAATGGTAGTTGCAATTATTGTATTTGGCGCTCTGCTTGGTTTAATCGTGAAAGGTCTTACAGATAAGGATCAGACATGCAAACAGTATTCACTTTTATCTAATCCTGCATTTGCAATGTACAATGAAGGAAAAGAAGGAAAAGAAGTAAAAGCTGAAAACGATACAAGTTATGTTTTACATCCTATGGGAAAAATGGTACATTAGTATTATCTCATGTCTCTGTACATCGAGACGGATATAGGATATAAAGGAGGATGTTGACAATGAGCGATAAGAAGATATTTGGCAAAATGATCAACAAACTAAAAGAAAGCCCGAAGACAATTGTTTTCACCGAAGGAACAGACCCAAGAATTCTGGAAGCAGCATCAAGACTTCTGAAAGAACAGCTTATGAAGCCGGTTCTGGTAGGAAATGCTGAAGAAGTGAAAGGTGTTGCGGAAAAACACGGATTTCAGATTGATGGGGCAGACATCATTGACCCTAATCATTTTGAACGCTATGAAGAAATGGTGGATTTGTTCTGCGAACTTCGTAAGAGTAAAGGGATGACCCCGGAACAGGCAAGAGATATTCTGAAACATGCAAATTATTTCGGAACCATGCTTGTGAAGATGGGAATTGCAGATTCCCTGCTTGGTGGAGCGACTTACTCTACAGCAGACACAGTACGGCCGGCACTTCAGGTTATTAAGACCAAGCCGGGAAACAAGATTGTATCTTCGTGCTTTATCCTGAACCGTCAGAATAAGGATGGAGAAAATGAGACACTTGCAATGGCAGATTGTGCGATTAATCTGACACCTTCAGAGGATGAACTGGTAGAAATCGGAAGTGAAACAGCGGATTTTGCAAAACTTTTTGGTGTGGAGCCAAAGGTTGCATATCTCAGTTATTCTACATTAGGTTCTGGAAAAGGCGAAAGTGTTGATAAGATGCGTGCAGCAGCAGCCAAAGCGAAAGAGGCAAGACCTGATTTACCGATTGAAGGAGAACTTCAGTTTGATGCTGCGGTTTCACCAACTGTAGCGAAAACGAAGTGTCCAGACAGCAAAGTGGCAGGTCAGGCAAACGTATTTATTTTCCCAGATATTAATGCTGGAAATATTGGCTATAAAATTGCGCAGAGGTTAGGCGGATTTGAAGCATACGGACCACTTCTTCTTGGTCTGAATGCACCAATCAACGACTTGTCCCGTGGATGTAATGCAGAAGAAGTTTATTCCATGGCGATTATTACCGCAGCGCAGGCATAAAATAGATTTAAATAAATATTTATAGAAGAAAATTACAGGGATGTGACAACCGAAATGAAACGGTGTCACATCCCTATTTTGTTAATAATAAAAAAGATTTTTCCTATTGTATGTAGCGGTTATTATTTTAATACGGTCTGTAAGATACGTTCCGCATTCTTATAGCAGATGGCATCTACTTCGGAAGCAGAGAAACCTGCATGATTTAAGGCATTGGCAAGTTTATCCATATCCTGACAGCCGGTCAGTTCCAGTTCCCCGCTGATGCCGTCAAAATCTGAGCCAAGGGCTGCGATGTCAAGGCCACCTTTGTCAATGACATGGCGCAGATGATGTACCATTGCATCTACCGTAGATGCACCATTTTCCTGAAGAAAACCACCGCAGAAATTAAGTCCTACAAGTCCCTGACGTTCTCCGAGCTGGTGAAGCATTTCGTCAGTGAGATTGCGGGAGTGTCCACAAAGGGCACGGCAGCAGGAATGGCTTGCAATAAATGGTCCTGAAGTATATTTTGCAACATCCCAGAATCCTTCATCGGAAAAATGGGATACATCAATGAGCATTCCTAGACGTTCCATTTCTTTTACCACTTCGATTCCGAACGGTTTTAATCCGGTTCCGGCAGTAGCGGACATATTGTGCGGGTATCCAAGGCAGTTTTCGAAATTCCATGTCAGTGTAATCAGACGGATTCCATTTTCATATAAGGTATGAAGCCGGTTTATATCGCCCTCCAGAATTCCCCCTTCTTCGACTGTGAGGAGGCAGGAAGCCTTCTTTTCTGCTTTGTTTTTCTCATAATCAGAATAAGACAGTGCAAGAGCAGCGCCGGGGTGTTCTGATAAAGAAGATTTTAAGAGTTTTGTCATTTCCAGCGCATCCTGATAGTGGCTTTCTGTCTTTGGAGCAGAGCCGGTGTGCAAAAAGCAGGCAAAGAATTGTGCCAGATAGCCGGACGAAATCATACGGTTAAGATCCAGATGCCCTTTATTTTCCCAAAGTGTTTCAGATGGTTCGGTGTGCCATCCGTAATAAATACGCGAAAGAGTATCGCAGTGAAAATCTATGTAGTTCATAATAGCCTCCTGATGTTTTCTTTGAGCATAACACATATAAATAAAAATGCAACAATATTTTAACAGGTTAATGCGTTGACAAATGAAAGAACAGATGGTTATAATACTAGAGAACATTGTGATATGGAATCCACATTCTTACATATATTAATGGTGAGAGAGTTTGTGGGAGCAGTATGAATGAATTTTACGAAGATGCATGGAATCGGCAATGATTTTATCTGTGTAAATGGATTTGAAGAGTACATAGAATATCCTGGTGAACTGGCAAAGGTCCTGTGTGACAGACACTTTGGAATTGGAGCGGATGGTCTGCTTCTGATTCTGCCACCGGATGGAAATTCTTCATCAGAGCAGGCAGATTGCCGTATGGAACTTTATAATGCAGATGGAAGCCGGGCACAGATGTGTGGGAATGGAATCCGTTGTGTTGGAAAATATGTGTATGAGCATGGACTTGTGCGAAAAACCAGTCTTGTGGTAGAGACTTTGGCTGGAGTTCGAAAGATGGAACTGAAGCTTTGCGGAGACAATGTGGATAGTGTTAAGGTTGACATGGGAAGTCCAAGGCTGAATGCACATTGTATTCCGATTCTTTGTGAGCGAGATATTGTACTTCAGGAACCGGTATGGGCTGGTGAACAGGTTTTTTCGATTACCGGGGTGTCCATGGGAAATCCGCATGCAGTCATTTTTACCGATAATCTGGCGGAAGTTCCTGTAGAACAGGCAGGCATGATGCTTGAGTTTCATCCAAGATTTCCCGAACGCATGAATATTGAATTTTGTCAGATTATGGACCAGGCACATATCAGGATTCGTGTGTGGGAACGGGGCGTGGGAGAGACACTTGGCTGTGGAACGGGGGCTTGTGCAGCAGTCTGTGCTTCCGTGTTGAATAATTATACTGACAGAAATGTCTGTGTATATCTGCCGGGCGGAGAGCTTCAGGTTGTGTGGGAGTATACCTCGAACCGGATATACCTGTCAGGAAAGGTAGAACAGGTTTTTGAAGGAAAAATAAATACAAAAAATGAATGAAAAAGATAAAGGAGAAAACGTATATGTATACAATCAATGAGAATTACTTGAAATTACGTGGAAGCTATTTGTTTTCGAATATTGCGAAGAAAGTGAGCGCTTTTTCAGAGGCAAATCCTGAAGCAAAGATTATCCGTCTTGGAATCGGAGATGTGACCCAGCCACTGGTACCTGCGATTATCGAAGCACTTCACGGAGCAGTTGATGAGATGGCACATGCAGAGACATTTCGTGGATATGCACCGGATTTGGGGTATGAATTCTTGAGAAGTGCCATGGCAAAGAATGATTATCAGGCACGTGGATGCGAGATTTCAGCAGATGAGATTTTTATTTCAGATGGGGCAAAGAGTGATTCTGGAAATATTCAGGAGATTTTTGGCGCAGACTGTAAGATTGCCGTATGTGACCCGGTATATCCAGTGTATGTCGACACCAATGTAATGGCAGGAAGAACCGGAGAATTTTGCGAAAAGACAGAGACATGGAGCAATGTGATTTACATGCCATGTACAAAAGAAACGAATTTTGCACCAGAACTCCCAAAAGAAACACCGGATTTGATTTATCTGTGTTTCCCGAACAATCCAACTGGTTCAGCAATTACCAAGGATGAATTACAGAAATGGGTTGATTATGCAAATAAAGTGGGAGCAGTGATTATTTATGATGCTGCTTACGAAGCTTATATTACAGAAGAAAATGTACCGCATACAATCTATGAGTGTGATGGAGCAAGAACCTGTGCCATTGAGCTGCGAAGCTTTTCCAAAAATGCGGGATTTACCGGATTGCGTCTGGGAGCAACTGTGATTCCGAAATCCTTAAAATGCGGAGATGTTATGTTACATTCCCTTTGGGCAAGACGTCATGGTACAAAATATAACGGAGCACCTTATATTGTTCAGAGAGCAGGAGAGGCTGTATACTCTGAAGCAGGAAAGGCGCAGTTGAAAGAACAGATTGCATACTATCAGAAGAATGCAAAATTAATTTACGATGGACTGAAAAGTGCCGGTTACAATGTGTCAGGAGCTGTAAATTCACCTTATGTATGGCTGGAAACACCGGAACACATGTCATCATGGGAATTCTTTGACTTCTTATTAGAAAAGGCAAATGTAGTAGGTACACCTGGAGTTGGTTTCGGACCAAGCGGAGAAGGCTATTTCCGTCTGACTGCATTTGGAAGCTACGAAAACACTTTGGAAGCAATCGAACGTATCCAAAAGATAGGTTAAGCGTGGCATCAGGATAAATTTGCAAAAAAATATATTGACTTTTGTCTGGAAACGAGTATAATGATATATGTTCGCTGATGAATAAAGCGATATATAATGCGGAATGGTGTAATTGGCAGCACAGCAGACTCTGACTCTGTTAGTAGGGG
>OIZO01000022.1_pt1 | contig 126056 bp, 123 predicted proteins | sample 1588551 | NCBI WGS metagenome assembly OIZO01 (sample SAMN03283271) | human gut metagenome | biome: human-associated habitat; material: feces | host: Homo sapiens | place: Peru | collected 2012
AAGTGAAAAGAATGAATGACGGAGTTCGGAAGAGTAATAACGCAAAATGAGCATAACCTTCACAACGGCAACTTCAAGTTTGCCAACTTGCCCTTTGAGAGAGGAGGAACCCTTTTCTCAAAAGTTTGTGCGATACTGAATGTTATGTTGAGATAGCAAGTAAAGCGAGTGCGCAATTCCAATCGGAGTTGCCCATTTTCTAAAATGAACGGAAATGCAAATCGGGATTTGGAGGGGCAACATGAATTCTTATAAATTACTTTTTGATTGGCAAATTTCTATGCCAGATAACTGGCAAGGCGAATACGATAAAGAGAGTGGTCAGTGCATTTTTTATCCTGACAATAGTGATTTGACAATTCGTATAACACCGTTCCACGCAGAAAGGGATGGTATACTTGCACCAAGAGAAGTAATGGAAGATGCTTATATCAGAACAGTGCCAGTATCTGCAAGACAGCGAAATTTAGATTTCTACATTCCAAGCGGATTTGAAGCAAAGATATACGACGATGTATTAACGGAAGATAGCAACACTATTTATGTTGTTTATGTAGGGTATTATTCTGCGGGTGAATTATTGTCTATCAGCGTATGGAGTACCAACAGAGATGAAGGTGAACAAGCCTTAAATGTTCTTAATACGATAAGGAAGTAAGCAATCGCCAACTTCAAGTTTGCCAACCTGCCCTTTGAGAGAGGAGAAAATCCTTTTCTCAAAGGGCTTTTTTGATTTTCGGATATTCGCAAACTACAAGATAAAGCCAAAACTTCATATACTCTAAGCACAATAAGATTGAGGTTTTAATTGCAAATTGTCTGAATGAAATTAAACAAGCGGAATAAAAAGAATTTATTTACAGTTTTGTTTTTCGACTTGAATAATATATGAAATAGTGCTATAATTCTAACCATCTCATCGATGATTTTTTTACAAAATAACAAGAAAAAGGGTGGTTACGTGTCAGTAAAGGCAAAAAAGGTACTAAAAATCATTTTGATTATTTTTCTTGTGGCGGTTTTGATTGTAGGCGGATATGTCGCTTATGTTATGATTGACTACCACAGAATTGAGGACAAGCAAGCGTTGCAAATTAACGACGTTACAAATGAAGCGGCTCTTGTCGATAAAGAGTATAAGGTCATTTCGTACAATATCGGTTTTGCGGCTTATACTCCCGACTTTGGCTTTTTTATGGACGGCGGTACAAAGAGCCGTGCGAATTCCGAGGAGTCTGTTAAGAGTGTAATTGACGGAATCGGCGATTTTCTTAAATCTGAAAACCCCGATATTCTTCTTATCGAGGAAGTAGACAAAAAAGCAACTCGCAGTTATCATTATGACCAGGAGGAAGCACTTCGCAATAAGCTTGACGGCTACGATTCGGCATTTACTGTAAACTTCGACAGTCCGTATCTTTTCTATCCGATTACAAAGCCTCACGGCAAATCCTATGCGGGTATGATGACAATGTCAAAATTCAATATCGAAAGCGGCATAAGACGCAGCTTGCCGATTGAAAACGGATTTATGAAATTCGTTGACCTCGACCGTTGCTATTCCGTTTCGAGAATTACCGTTGAAAACGGCAAAGAGCTTGTGCTTTATACGCTTCATCTCTCGGCATATACCTCCGACGGAACAATCGCAACCGATCAGCTCAAAATGCTTATAAGCGATATGCAGGCGGAATATGAAAAGGGCAATTATTGTATCGCAGGCGGCGACTTCAATAAGGACTTGCTTGGCGATTCGGGCAAGATTTTCGGAATTGACGGCGCTGATTACACTTGGGCACAGCCTGTTGACTCAAAATTGTTTGACGGAACAAATCTTAAAATCGTTGCTCCTTACAATGAGGAAAATCCGATTCCGTCGTGCAGAAATGCCGACGGCCCGTATCACGACAAGCAGTTTGTACTTACTGTTGACGGATTTATAGTTTCCGATAACGTTACCGTTACAAACAGCGACGTTTATGACCTTCAGTTTAAGTATTCGGATCACAACCCCGTATATATGACTTTTAAGCTTAACAAATAATTAAAATAAGGCGGACAGTTCTTTTGAATTGTCCGCTTGGCTTTTGCTTGTAATGTTACTTATTATTGACTTTAATCCGTTAAAAAGATAAAATACTGTTAGTTTATAATTGTGAGGCGGATTTTATGAATATAACAGTATATCTCGGTGCACTTGAGGGTAATGATAAAGCGTTAAAAGATGCGGTTATTGAGCTCGGTAAATGGATAGGCGAAAGCGGTAACGATTTGGTTTACGGCGGCTCTGATTCGGGTCTTATGGGAGTTATCGCAAGCAGCGTTCTTTCTTCGGGCGGTAAGGTAACGGGAGTTGAGCCGCAGTTTTTTATTGATGCAGAGCTTCAATATGACGGGCTGACAGAGCTTATCGTAACGAAAGATATGTCAGAGCGAAAAAATAAAATGATTGAATTGGGCGACGCTTTTATCGCTTTCCCGGGCGGCACGGGAACGCTTGAGGAAATTGCGGAAATTATGTCAAAGGTATCGCTCGGACACCTTGACGCACCTTGTATTTTATATAATCTCAACGGATACTATGACGGACTTAAAGCCTTGCTTTCACATATGATTGATATGGGACTTTCGTCAAAGGAAAGGCAAGAGGGCATTTATTTCGTTGAAAACCTTGACGGGATAAAACAAATTTTAGCTTGATAAAGGAAATGAACTTATGATTTTATATTTTTCGGGAACGGGAAACAGCCGTTATATCGCAAACAGAATATCGGAAAGAACAAATCAGGCTTTGCTTTGCCTTAATGACAGAATAAAGGCTGAGGATTTCTCTGATATCACAACAGGGGAAAACGTTGTTTTGGTAACCCCGACCTATGCTTGGAGAATACCTACGGTTGTGAGCGATTTTCTCAAAAAAGTTAAACTTGTCGGTGCTGAAAAAATATGGTTTGTTATGACCTGCGGAGGGGAAATAGGCAATTCCGCAAAGTATAATTCAGCTTTGGCAGGGGAGAAGAGCTTACAGTATATGGGTACGGCACAGATTGTTATGCCCGAAAACTATATTGCATTGTTCGGTGTACCCGAAAAGGACGAGGCGAGGAAAATCGTTGCAAATGCGGAGAATGATATTAAAAAAATGCTTGATTGCATAGCAGACGGCAATGAGCTTGCCACTCCGAGAAACAATTTGTATGATAGATTTATGAGCAGTGTTGTAAACCCGATTTTTTATCCCTTGTGTGTAAAGGATAAGGCTTTTTTTGTAAGTGATAAATGTATCGGTTGCGGCAAATGCGTTAAACTTTGTCCGCTTAACAACATAAAGCTTGAAAATAATAAGCCTGTATGGAACGGTAATTGCACTCACTGTATGGCTTGCATAAGCTATTGCCCGACCGAAGCTATCGAATACGGAAAAAAGAGTGCGAAAAAGTCGAGATACACATTTGAGGGACTTTAAGGGGAAAGTATGATTACCGATGAAATAAGAGCAGAGCTTTTTAGCTGTCAGGACTTGAAATACCGTGATTTTCATTCAAAGCTAATGCCTGATTACGATAAAAATAGCATAATCGGCGTGCGTTCTCCGCAGGTCAGAAGCATAGCAAAAACTTTTTCAAAACGAGAGGATATTGACGGGTTTTTGTTTGAGCTTCCGCATAAATTTTATGAGGAGAACAATGTTCACGGCTTTATTATTTGCGGATTTTCCGATTATGATAAAACGGTTAAATATCTTGATGATTTCTTGCCTTATGTTGATAATTGGGCGACCTGCGATTTGTTAAAGCCAAAGGCATTTTCAAGAAATAAGGACAGGCTTATAAACGATATTGACCGTTGGCTTGAAAGCGACAAGACCTATACAAAACGTTTTGCAATGGGTATGCTTATGGCTTATTTTCTCGACGAAGCTTTCAAAGAGGAATACCTTGAAAAGATATACACAGTCAGAAGCGAAGATTATTATTTGAATATGATGAAAGCGTGGTTTTTTGCGACCGCACTTGCAAAGCAATGGGAAAGCTCTGTTAAAGTGATTGAAAATAACCTGCTTGACCGTTGGAGTCATAACAAGGCAATTCAAAAAGCGGTTGAAAGCTACCGAATAACAGATGAACAAAAGGCATATCTTAAAACGCTGAAAATTAAATAAGTAAAAAACGGCTTGATTTTGAATCGAGCCGTTTTTATATGGTTTTAATTATAAGATTTTGCCGTTTTCAAGGTCAAAGCGGAAATTCTCAAATTTTTCATTGATGATATAGTCGATATCAATTACCCGTCTGTTGTCATACATAAATTCAGCACGGAGAATTTTAATATCATCCTTTGAGAATACTTTGAGAAGTTCGTCAAGCTGCTCCTGCCTGTAATCGCCGACATTATCGGATGTGAAAAGCACGCTTCCGAAAAGTTTATTTACGGTAGCAATGATTTTTCTCTGCTCAAACGTGCATTGCATATTGTTATCACGGAGTAGGAAAACGTCAGGGTCGTTCAAGAACGCTCTGCCGTTTAACTGACGGCGGAAAATTGAGTTTCCGAGAGTGTTTTTGGTTGAAACAAATTCTCTGTGAGTAAAGGTTTTGCTGTCCCATTTTAGATCCATATCCGCACCTATTCTGCAATAGTCAACCTTGCCGAATGAGGGCATAAGCGGAACGCCGCAGCCTAAAATCTGTTTGTCGCCGACACATTCTCTCAAGAAGTCCATAGCCTCACACATAAGCTGACCTCTTGTTTTGTTGTGATTCGGAATTTGGCAAGCCGCATACAAAAAGTCGAGCTTTACAAGGTCGAAGCCCCAATCGTTGAGAACAACATCAAAGAAATGCTTGATATAATCACGAACTTCGGGGATTTCAATGTCAAGCGCACAGAAGCCGCCCCAGTTAGGACCGCATTTCACAAGCTTGCCCTTTTGGTCTTTTATAAACCATTCGGGATGAGTTTTGAGAATGTTCGAGGTAAACTGCGCACCGAACGGAGCAAGCCACAGACCTGCAAGCATACCTTTTTTGTGAATGGCGTCCGCTTCCGCTTTCATTCCGTGAGGGAATTTCTTGAAATCAATCGAAAGCCAATCGCCCGTCGCTGTCTGATAGCCGTCGTCAATTTGGAAAATATCAACATCGGCATCAATTTTTGAAAGTGCTTCAAGGTCATCTGTGACAATCTTTTCATTGATGTTCGAGTAGTAATTGTACCAGGTTGTGTAGCCGTTTTTAACCTTTGCGGTAGGCTTCTCGATATTCATAAGAGCAAACCATTTGTCGAAAACCTCGTCCTCTTCGCCGGTTAAGTGTACAACGTCAAAAATATTGTATTCTCCGTTATAAACAACACCCTCAAGGTCTTTTGTAATGTTGATTTCGCCCTTTTCACAATCCGTCCTGATGATTGTGTAGCCGTTTCTTTCACTCAAAGAAGCGAACAAATCGTATTCAGAGCCGTTTCTGACATAAAGATAAGAAAAAGCGGTAAATACACCGGGCTTCTTAATATTCTCTGTGAAATTATAAGAACCCGAAGCGCCTAAAAGAGTGTGACGGAACACAAGAGTTGCCGGTAAAACCGTGTACTGAGGAACTTCGTTCACGAACATTTCACGGCAGTCGGTCCAAGATTGATAGCCGTTGGGGAAAATCCTGTCGTCAACGTCAAAAGCATAAGGAACCGTAACAGTGAGATTGAGAATTTCAATCGGCACCTTTGTTTTAAGGTCAAGCCTTATGCGCTGTGTTGACGCTTTATAATTGATTTTGAAATCAGGTGTTTCAAAAAGATTTGTCTTGTAAACGGTGTTGCCCGCCTTGTACTCAATATTTAATTTGAACTTTTCCATAAAAAGCCTCCTAACCTTTCTTTTATTATATCAATTTTTGAAATTAAAGCAACTGTTTTATTGACTGTGAAAAATCATTGTGATAAAATTTTCAACTGAAAGGCGGAGAAAACTATGGAATGGAAAAAAGAATACGAAAAATGGCTTTCGTTCGACGGGGAAACCCGTGCGGAGCTTGAAAAAATAACCGATGAAAAAGAGCTTGAGGACAGATTTTATAAAAGTCTTGAATTCGGAACAGGCGGATTGCGTGGAATAATGGGCGCAGGCGCAAACAGAATGAACAAATACACCGTGAGTAAGGCGACAAAAGGACTTGCCGATTATCTCAACAATGAATTTCAAGGGGACAAAAGCGTTGTTATCGCTTATGACTCAAGGAATAATTCAAAACAGTTTTCTCTCTATGCGGCAGAGGTGCTGACTTATAACAAAATCAAAGTCTATCTCTTTGATACGCTTATGCCGACTCCCGTGCTGTCATTTGCCGTTAAATATCTTAAATGTACGGCGGGTATCGTTATAACGGCGAGTCACAATCCAAAGGAATATAATGGGTATAAAATATATGACGAAAACGGCTGTCAGCTTGTACCACAGCTTGCAAATAAGGTCATTTCCTATGTAAACGCTGTTTCAGATATTAGAAACGTCGAGCACGCAGAGCTTTCAAAGGCAGAAGCGGACGGACTTTTTGAATATGTCGGAAAGGATGTTCTTGACGCATTTATAAGTGCCGTTGAAACGCAATCACTCTATCGTGAAAAGTCAAGCCTTAAAATCGTATATACTCCGCTTCACGGAACGGGAAATATCCCTGTAAGGACGGTATTGCGTGATTTTAATGTTTCGGTGGTAAAGGAACAGGAGCTTCCCGACGGAAATTTCTCTACGGTGCGTTCTCCGAATCCCGAGGAAAAGGATGCGCTCACACTCGGAATTGAACAGGCTAAAAGAGAAAACGCAGATATTGTACTCGGAACAGATCCCGATTGCGACAGAGTAGGCACAGCTGTTTTACATAACGGAGAATATAGGCTTATTACAGGTAATCAAATGGGCGCATTGCTTGTTGATTTTGTGCTTTCGTATAAAAAGGACAGTCTTAACAATAAATCAACTCTTGTAAAGACCATTGTAACGAACGACCTCGGAGCAAATATAGCAAGAAGCTATGGCTTAAATATCGTTGAAACACTCACGGGCTTTAAGTATATAGGCGACAGAATAAACGCTTATGAAAAATCAAAGGAAAATGAATTTGTGATAGGCTATGAGGAGAGCTACGGCTATCTTGTCGGTACTCACGCAAGAGATAAGGATGCGGTTGTCGCTTCTATGCTCATTTGTGAGATGGCGGCTTATCATAAAAATAACGGCAGAACGCTTGTTGATGCACTTGAAGGTCTCTATGCAAAATACGGCTATTTCATAGACAGCCTTGATTCTTTTGTGCTAAAGGGGATTGACGGCACAAAGCGAATTAAAAAAATTATGGATACCTTCAGAGCAGACGGAAAAGCAATGTTTGACGGAATAAGCGAGGTTATTGATTATTCAAAGGGTGTAGGAGCTTTACCGAAAGAGAATGTTTTGAAGTTTGTATTTAACGGCGGCACTTGGTTTGCGATAAGACCCTCGGGTACAGAGCCAAAGCTGAAAATATATTATTCGGTTTGCAAATCGGACAGAAACGAAGCGGAAAATACGCTCAAAGCACTTAGAGATAAGCTGACGAGCGTTGTCGGAGGATAAAATGAGAGATTATATATTTAATATTATAAGTCCTAAAATTCAAGGGGACGGAGGCTGGGTTGAGTTTTCGTCCTTTGACGGCGAAACGCTTGAGCTTATATTCAAGGGCGAGTGCTCAAAGTGCCTGATACTTGAACGCTGCGTTGCTTGGATTGAAAGCGAAATAAAAAAAGACCGGGGCATAGACGTTAAAATTAAGACTGTAAGAAAAAAGCCGTATTTTTGGGATAAGTAAGGAGAAAAGCTATGGCACACATAAAGGTAGTCAGAAGAAGTATGCGCCCCGAGGAGTGGACGCAGCTTCGTTTCGGTTGGCTTAAAAGATATATAGTGCGTGATAAATACGAAATCGACACCTTGCAGATCAGAGATGCAAGGCAGGTTTCGGAAATGAATTATGAATACTATTCCGATGAATACAGGCCTTTGAAAAGAGGGGATATGTATTTTACTCCCGACGGCACGGCTTTTATAAAGGGCGACGTTAAAGTACCCGAGAATTTAAGGGGAAAAGAACTTTGGCTCACTCTTAAAACTGCTGCTGAAATAATAATAAAGGTCAACGGCAAATATGTCGGCGGCGTTGACCCTAACAGAGACAGAGTGCTGCTTTCAGGCTATGTTGACAGCGACGATTTACATATTGAAATGCAGGGATATAACCGTTCAAAGCCCGATGACGAGAGAAATCCGGAATCGTTATCGGTAAGGGGTTGCCGTCAGATTTTTGAGGGTGCTTATCTTGCTACCGTTGACCACGATGTGCTTGATTTGGTCTACGATTTTGAGGTGCTTTTGGATATTGCCGAAAGCGATTATTTCAATGAGGATTACAGGGCTTTTCTTAACCGTGAGCTTAACAATGCAATGAATTGTATATGCTTTGACGACGAAGAAAATCTTACAGGCGTTAAGGAAGCGAAAGAGTACATTGAAAACGTAATTTACGCAAACACAGATTACAAGGGAAACGGCGATGTGGCACTTGTCGCACATTCCCATCTTGACCTTGCGTATTATTGGCGAAGAATACACACCGTGCAGAAAAATCTGCGTACAATACTCATACAGTTGCGCTTAATGGATAGGTATCCCGAGTTCAAATATACTCATACACAGGCATACACCTATGAAACGCTTGAAAAGTATTACCCCGACGTGTTTGCGGAGCTTAAAGAGAAAATCCGAAACGGTCAGTTTGAGCCTGTCGGCGGTATGTATGTTGAGCCTGACTGCAATATTCCAGCGGCTGAAAGTCTTATAAGACAATGCCTTTACGGACAAAAATATTTCAGAGAGAAATTCGGAATTACCGTAAATAACTGTTGGCTTCCCGACGTGTTCGGAAACAGCTGGATTTTACCGCAGATACTAAAAAAAAGCGGAATTGATTATTTCGTTTCAAATAAGATGTCAACTTGGAACGACACAAACAGATTTCCGCACAACAACTTTATTTGGAAGGGCATCGATGCGAGCGAGGTATATGCCTGCGTTCCGCCGACTCATTTTATAACATGGAATATGCCCTCGCAAATTCAGGAAAATTGGGAAGCGTATCAAGACAAGAACACAGGCGGTCAAACTATGTCTATGTTCGGCTACGGAGACGGCGGAAGCGGTGCAACCGAGGAAATGCTTGAAATGATGAAGCGTTTTGATAAAATTTCCGCTATGCCGAAAACCGAGCATATTTCAGGCAAAGACTTTCTTGAAAAGAATTTCAAAAATAACGATAAGCTTGAAAAGTGGGACGGCGAGCTTTACCTTGAAATGCACAGAGGCACATTTACCACAAAATCCGTGCTCAAGCAGTATAACCGCAGGCTTGAATATAAAATCCGTGAAGCGGAAATTATTTCTGTTTTGCGTTCGGCTTCGGGTGCTGAATATCCGTCAAAATTGCTTGAAGAATGCTATAAAAAGCTTCTTATAAATCAATTCCACGATATTTTACCGGGCAGTCATATAAATCCCGTATATAAGGATGCGATTGCCGATTATGAGTGGATTGACAAACAGCTTGATTTGATTATAAAATCAGGCGAAAAATACTTTAACTCCTTGAACTTTGACAGAAATTCCCTGACGTTTATCGAAAATGAAAACGGTAGAGCAATAAGACACGGCAAAAACGGATTTTGGGCGATTCCGAAATTGTCCGCTTTGTCAAACGGAGATATAATCGACGAAACAACCGACGAGGCGGATTGGATAACAATCGGAGATTTTGTCGAAACGCCTTTTTATAGGATTAAATTCAATCCCGACGGCAGTATGGCAAGTCTTTTTGATAAGGAAAATGACAGGGAATGGGTTGACGGCGAGTTTAATAAGCTCAAGGTATACGAAGATAACCCCGGTGTGTATGACGCTTGGGATATTCTTCCGAATTATAAGGACAAAGAGATTATTCCCGAGCTTACAAAAGAGCTTTGCTTGCTCAATAAAGACAGCGAGAGCGCGGAATTTACCGTTACCGTTAAAATCGGCGAAAGCAAATGGAAGCGAATTATCAGACTTTTCCGCCGTTCGAGAGGAATAGAAATTGAAAACATTGTCGATTGGAAAGAACGCCGTAGACTTGTAAAAGCACAGTATGATTGCAATGTTCTTACAAGAGAGGCTGTTTGCGACACAAGCGCAGGCTATATCAAGCGTGAAACTCATTCTAACACTTCTTGGCAGAAAGCACGTTTTGAGGTTTGCTGTCATAAATGGGTTGACCTTGCAGAGCAAGGCGGCGGCGTTGCGCTCATAAACGAGGGCAAATACGGCGTAGGACTTTGTGAAAACTCAATGTCATTAAGCCTTTTGAGAGGAACCGTTCGCCCCGATATTGAAAGCGATATGGGTAAACACGATTTTTGCTATATGCTTATGCCTCATTCAGGCTCTTTCGTTGACGCTCTAATAAATAACAAGGCATTTGAATATAACGTTCCGCTTACAAAGGCGGATGTATCGTGCGCTAATAAATTTTCGGGTCTCTTCCTGCAGGCAATGAAGCGTTCCGAGGACGGAAAGCACATTGTAGTAAGACTTTCGGAGCAGGACGGAAAGAGGGGAACGCTCAAATTCCCGAAGCCCGTTAAGGTTTTGAATATGCTTGAGGACGTTCTTTATGAGAGTGATAAAATCGAGTACAAGCCTTTTGAAATATTGACAATCGGAATATAATTGCATAGGCGGTCAAATTTTTGACCGCCTGTTTGCTTTAATTTGTGCTATTTTACACTTGCAAAATTATGTCGAATATAGTAATATACTAATATATTATTTTTGAAGCTTTGGGAGCAGGGAAAAATGGAATTACTTGAGCAGAGAATTATTAAAGACGGCGTTGTTAAAAAAGGTAATGTTCTTAAGGTTGACAGCTTCCTTAATCATCAGATAGATATTGAGCTTTACTCTGAAATAGGTGCAGAATTTGCAAGATTGTTCAAAGATTGCGATGTTACTAAAATACTTACCATAGAGGCTTCGGGCATTGGTATAGCGTGTGTAACTGCGCAGTCTTTTAATAATGTACCCGTTGTTTTTGCGAAGAAAAATAAAACAACCAACATTTCGGACGATGTTTATTCAAGCAAGGTTGTTTCTTTTACTCATGGCAGAGAATATGAAATAGTAGTTTCCAAAAGCTACATTAAGCCGGAGGACAGAATTCTTATAATCGACGACTTTCTTGCCAACGGTAAGGCTCTTGAGGGTCTTATCAAAATAATCAATCAGGCAGGCGCAACGGTTGTCGGTGCGGGAATTGTAATTGAAAAGGGCTTTCAGCCCGGAGGGGAAAACCTCAGAAAACAGGGCGTGCGTGTCGAATCGCTCGCTATCGTTGAGTCAATGAATGACGAAACAGGGGAAATCGTATTCAGACATTGATTTGTTAATAAACGGGGAGGCCCGTTAAAATATTTTTTGGAGGTCAAAAAATGAAAAAGTTTACCAAAATTTTGGCACTTGCTCTCGTTGTTGCAATGATTTTCTCATTTGCTGCTTGCGGCGGTACCAAAGACGACAAAAAGGCTGTTAAAATCGGTCTTATCTGTCTCCATGATGAAAACTCAACTTACGACGCAAACTTCATCAACGCTCTCAAGGATGTTCAGAAGGAGCTCGGTCTTACAGACGATCAGGTTCTTATAAAGACAAACATCCCCGAAAACGATGCTTGCTACACCGCGGCTTCTGAGCTTGTTGAGGCAGGCTGTACCGCAATCTTTGCTGACTCCTTCGGTCATGAGACTTATGTTCTTCAGGCTGCTAAGGAATTCACAAACGTACAGTTCTATCATGCAACAGGTACAATGGCTCACACAGAAAAGCTTGACAACTTCCACAATGCTTTCGCAAGCATTTACGAAGGCCGTTATCTTGCAGGTGTTGCTGCAGGTATGAAGCTTAACGAAATGATCGCTTCAGGCAAAATCACAGCTGACAAGGCTGTTATCGGCTATGTCGGTGCTTTCCCGTACGCAGAGGTTAAATCAGGCTATACTTCATTCTATCTCGGCGCTCGTTCAGTTTGCCCGAGTGCAACAATGAAGGTTACATACACAAACTCTTGGTTTGATATCGCTCTTGAGCGTGAAGCTGCTCTCAAGCTTATCAATGACGGTTGCGTTCTTGTTTCTCAGCACGCTGACTCTGAGGGTGCTCCGAAGGCTTGCGAAGAGAAGGGCGTTCCGAACGTTGCTTACAACGTAAACACAATTTCAATGGGACCGAACACAGCTCTTATTTCTTCAAAGATTTATTGGGCTCCCTACTTCAAGATGATGTACGAAGCTGCTGTTAACGGCACTGCTGTTCCCACTGACTACACAGGTTCTATCAAGGACGGTATGGTTCAGCTCACAGAGCTCAACACCGCTGTTGCTGCTGAAGGCACACAGGCTAAGCTTGACGAGGTTAAGGCTCAGTTCGAAGCAGGCACTTTGAATGTATTTGATACTTCTAAGTTCACAGTTAAGGGCGAAACTCTTACAAGCTATATGGCAGACGTTGACTCGGACGACAAGTTTACACCGGATACAGAGGTTGTTGCAAACGGCGTATTCCAGGAGTCTAAGTTCCGTTCAGCTCCTTACTTTGATCTTGTTATCGACGGCATTACCGAAGATACCGCATCAATCAAAAAATAATTTATTTTCGGGCGGAGTTTACGCTCCGCCCGAATTTGTTGCTTATTTATTAAAATATTATAGTTAGTTTTGAAAAGAGTACAGCCGCATAAAGTACGGCTTTTTTGTTTTCAAGATTAAGTTTAGCGTAATTGACACCTGTCATAAATAACGCAGGGAAGAAAGGAAAGAATCAATGAGTAAAGTTGCTTTGGAATTAAAAGGCATCACTAAAAGATTTGGCTCTGTTGTCGCAAACAACAATGTTAATTTGTGTGCGTATAAGGGCGAAATTCTTTCGTTACTCGGCGAGAACGGAAGCGGTAAAACCACGCTTATGAATATGATCTCGGGTATTTATTATCCTGACGAGGGTCAGATTTTCATAAACGGAGAGGAAGCCGTTATCAGTTCTCCGAGGGACGCATTCGACTATAAAATCGGTATGATACATCAGCATTTTAAGCTTGTAGATGTATTTACTGCAGCCGAGAACATTGTTCTCGGACTCAATGAAAAGGGCGGTTACAATATCAAAAAGGCGACGCAGAGAGTTGCCGAAATCGCTGAAAAATACGGCTTTGATATTGACCCGAACAAAAAAATTCATGAGATGTCGGTTTCCGAAAAGCAGACGGTTGAAATTATCAAGGTTCTTTACAGAGGTGCTGATATTCTCATCCTTGACGAGCCGACAGCCGTTTTAACTCCGCAGGAAACAACAAAGCTTTTTTCCGTTCTTCGCAATATGAAAGCAGACGGAAAAACAATTATAATCATCACACATAAGCTCCATGAGGTTTTGGCTCTTTCGGACAGAGTTTCTGTTTTGAGAAAGGGCGAATATGTCGGCACCGTAATTACCGCCGAGACAAATGAGAGTGAGCTTACCGAAATGATGGTAGGCAAGAAAATCAGCCTTAATATCAACAGAAGCGAGCCGAAAAATCCGAAGGACAGACTTGTCGTTAAGCATTTGAACTGTGTAAACCGTGAGGGTGTAAAGGTGCTTGATGATGTATCGTTTACAGCTCGTTCGGGCGAAATTCTCGGTATTGCAGGTATCGCAGGCTCGGGTCAGCGTGAATTGCTTGAGGCTATCGCAGGACTTCAAAATGTTGAGCAGGGCGAAATTCTTTACAACGTTCCCGATTCCGATACGGTGGAAAATCTCCGTGATAAAACTCCGCTTCAAATTCGTTCTCTCGGTGTTCGTCTCTCTTTTGTTCCCGAGGACAGACTCGGTATGGGACTTGTCGGCAATATGGATATTGTCGATAATATGCTTTTGAGAAGCTATAGCAAGGGCAAATCCTTCTTCTTGCAGAGAAAGGAGCCGAAAAACCTTGCCGACGAGATTATCGATCAGCTTGAGGTTGTTACTCCGAGCGCAAATACTCCCGTCAGACGACTTTCGGGCGGTAACGTTCAAAAGGTACTTGTCGGACGTGAAATTGCGGCTGCTCCCACCGTTTTGATGGTGGCTTACCCCGTAAGAGGACTTGATATTAACTCTTCATACACAATTTATAATCTTTTGAATCAGCAAAAGGAACACGGTGTTGCGGTTGTTTTTGTCGGCGAGGACCTTGACGTTCTTATTGAGCTTTGTGACAGAATACTTGTCATCGGCTCCGGTAAAATCACGGGAATTGTTGACGGCAGAACTGCAAAGAAGGAAGAAATCGGTTATTTGATGACACAGACGAACGGAGGTGCCGAGAATGAGTAAGGGTACAAAGCATAATCATGAGCCTTTAATCCATATTACCAAAAGAGGAAACGTTTCCGAGGGTAAGGCTTGGGGTATTCGTATTTTATCAATCGTATTTTCATTGCTCGTTTGCTCGGTAGTGATTATACTTCTCACACATTACAATCCTATTCAGGTCTTTAAGGCAATGGTAACAGGGAACTTCGGTTCGCTTACAAAGGTTAGATCACTTTTCCAAAACCTTGCAATGCTCTTGTGCATTTCACTTGCGGTTACACCGGCGTTTAAGATGAAGTTTTGGAATTTGGGCGCAGAGGGACAGGTGCTTGTCGGCGGTCTTGCTTCGGCAGCTTGTATGTTCTATATAAAGGACGCTTTGCCGAACGCAGTGCTCATTCTTATTATGCTTGTTACAAGCGTTTTGGCAGGCATTATTTGGGGCGTTATCCCTGCTGTTTTCAAAGCAAAGTGGAATGCAAACGAAACGCTCTTTACGCTTATGATGAACTATGTTGCAATTCAGCTCGTATCGTTCTGCATTATGTATTGGGTACCGAGCGGCTCGGCTGTTATGGGCGTTATCAATATGAAATCGCAGGCAGGCTGGTTGCCAAACCTCTTCGGTCAAAAATATCTTATAAATATTCTTATCGTTGTATTGCTTACCGTTGTTATGTATGTTTATCTCAAGTACAGCAAGCAGGGATACGAAATTACCGTTGTCGGAGAGAGTGAAAACACCGCAAGATATATCGGTATCAATGTTAAAAAGGTTATAATTCGTACTATGGTGCTTTCGGGTGCTATGTGCGGCTTGGCAGGCTTCTTGCTTGTTTCGGGTACAAACCACACAATCACAAAAGAAACGGCAGGCGGTATGGGCTTTACGGCGGTTATGGTTTCTTGGCTTGCAAAGTTCAATCCTGCAATTATGGTGCTTACCTCGTTCCTTATAGTTTTCCTTCAAAAGGGTGCAGGCGAAATTGCAACGTATTGCCGTTTGAATGAGAGCATTGCCGATATTTTGACAGGTATCATTATCTTCTTTATCATAGGCAGTGAATTCTTCATTAACTACAAGATTAACTTTAGATCAAAGCATAAGGAGGTTAAATAATGCTCACTACGATTTTAACTTTTATAAGTGCTACGATTATTCAGAGCATACCTCTCCTTTATGGCTCAGTTGGCGAAATTATCACAGAGAAAAGCGGTAACTTAAACCTCGGTATCCCCGGAATTATGTATGTCGGCGGTATCTCGGGCATTATCGGCGGATATATCTACGAACATTCAACGGATAGCCCCAACACCTTCCTTTTGGTTATAATTCCGTTGCTTTCTTCACTTATCGGCTCGGCTTTGCTCGCTCTAATTTACAGCTTCCTTACAATTACATTAAGAGCAAATCAGAACGTTACAGGCCTTGCGTTGACAACCTTCGGCGTAGGTATCGGTAACTTCTTCGGCGGCTCTCTTTTGAGCCTTTTCGGAGAGACGGGCTCAATTTCTCTTATTAAAACAGGTCTTTGCTATAAGGCATCTCTTCCGTTTGCAAGCAAGCTCGGACTTTTCGGCGAGACATTCCTTTCTTTCGGCTTCTTGGCTTATCTTGCAATTATAATCGCTTTAATTGCATCTTTTGTTATCAACAAAACAAGGGTAGGTCTTAACCTCAGAGCAGTCGGCGAAAATCCCGCAACCGCAGACGCTGCCGGAATTGATGTCATTAAGTACAAATACCTTGCAACCTGCATCGGCGGTGCAATAGCAGGCTTGGGCGGTCTTTATTTCGTAATGGACTACACAGGCGGCGCTTGGACAAATAACGGCTTCGGCGACAGAGGCTGGCTCGCAGTTGCAATCGTTATCTTTGCTATTTGGAAACCGAAATCGGCAATTTTAAGCTCATTCCTTTTCGGCGGACTTTATATCATTTGCGTATATATCCCCGGACTTTCTCCTGCGGCAAAGGAGCTTATCAAGATGCTTCCGTATCTTGTTACGATTATCGTTCTTATTCTTATCAGTATTCGTCAGAAGAAAGAAAATCAGCCTCCTCAGAGTCTCGGACTTTCTTACTTCCGTGAGGAAAGATAACTTAATATTTACATTTAAGGCATTGGCTTCGGCTGATGCCTTTTTTGTATAATTCTCTCAGTTTAATTTATAATAAATATGAAAGAACAGGGGGAAAGAAATGACTCATTATCAGCTTTTGGGAAAAATTCTCAAGGATGTACGTGAAGATATGTCCGATGACGAGCTTACGGAGCTTTTGCTTGAAAACAAAATATCCGTTTCGAATGATAAGAAAATTACTTTCGGTCAAAGGGCTTCGGATAAATTGGCAGAGTTTGCAGGCAGCTGGTTTTTTATAATAGCGTTTACGCTGTTTTTGCTTATATGGGTTTTAATAAACGTCTATTTTCTGAAAAATCCGTTTGACCCGTATCCGTTTATAATGCTTAATCTTGTTTTGTCCTGCGTTGCGGCGATACAGGCTCCGCTTATAATGATGAGCCAAAAACGGCAGGAGCAAAAGGACAGAGAACGGGCGGAAGACGATTTCAAGGTCAATTTGAAATGTGAAATTATACTTGAAAACCTTCATAGGAAATTAGATGAGCTGCTTGAATACGAGAGAAAACGTTAAATTTTGTCAAAGGTAATAAAAAAATGTTGATTTATTCAAAAATATCGTGCTAATGTCGAATTGAAAAAAATACGGTAAATGATAAAATATTCTACGGTGATTTTATGAGTATAAAGCTTGTTGTAAGCGATATTGACGGCACTCTTGTTAATTCTGAAAAAGAGCTTTTGCCGCAAACAAAAAATGCAATAGACAGATTTATTGAAAAAGGCGGAATTTTCGCCATTGCTTCGGGCAGACCGAATAAGGGCATAGAAAGATATATAAACGAGCTTGATTTGTGCAACAGGGGAGGATATATAATTTCCTATAACGGGTCAAGAATAACCGATTTGAGTACGGGAAGGGTTGTGTATCAGAAGAATATTGAGGTCGGGCAGGTCAAGGAAATAATCGATATTGCCGACAGCCTCGGCGTTCCGTTAACCACCTATAAGGATGATATTGCAGTTACACAAAAAGCAAATGACAAATACTTTGAGCTTGAAGTGAGTATAAATAAGCTTGAGGTTAAAAGAACGGATAATTTGCTCGAAGAAATTAAATATCCCGTTCCGAAATTTTTAATTACGGGCGAGCCTAAAGCTCTCGAAAAAGCCGAAAAGGAAATGAGCGAAAGGCTAAAGGATGTAACGGTTTTTCGTTCAGAGCCTTTCTTTTTGGAAATTACGCCTAAAAATATGGATAAGGGCGTTGCTTTGCGTGAGCTCGGAAAATATCTCAAGCTTGATAAATCCGAAATTATGGCTTGCGGAGACGGATATAACGACGTTGCGCTCGTCAAAAGTGCAGGCATTGGCGTTGCGATGAAAAACGCACAGCGTCCCGTACTTGAAACAGCCGATTATATAACCGATTCAAATGAAAATGACGGCGTGGGTAAGGCTATTGAAAAATTTGCTTTATAATAAAATTTAATAAAATTTTCCGATTTTAAAGTCAATTATTATGTAATTTTTATAAAATAATTGACTTTTTTTCATTAAGTGGTAAAATGTTACTAAGAATAATTTTTTTGAAAGGTATGTGGATTATATGGCAACCTCTAAAGATTTTATCAAGAAATACGGCGACAAGACTTTTAGCGAGCTTCCGTTTACCGATGTTGACAATTTGCTTCTGTGCGAAATTTTCTATATGCCTTTTGAAAAGGTGCTTTACAAGGGCTTTAATGATGAGCCTGTTCTCTTTTCCGAGGCTTGCAAGAAAGTGTTTGCTTATAACGGCTACAAGCATATTTCTCCCGGCTTTTTAATGAATAACTATATCAGTCAGAAAATGATGGCTCTTGCCGAGACTGTTAGATATAAAGACGTCAAGGTGTACGCTTGCGAGAGCGTTTTCGGAACAGAGCCTGCTGTTCAGTTTGCCGCTATGACCTTCATTCTTCCCGACGACACGAAGGTTGTTGTTTATAGGGGCACGGACGACACTTGGGTCGGCTGGAAAGAGGACATTGATATTTATACAAAAAAGGGTATTCCGTCGCACAAGCTTTGCGTGGATTATCTTGAAAGGGTTGCAAAGGATTTTCCCGACGGCGACATAATAATCTGCGGACATTCCAAAGGCGGTCATGTTGCACTTCACAGCGCACTTTATTGTGATGAAAGTGTTCGCAACAGAATTGAGAGAGTTTACAATAACGACGGACCGGGCTTTTATAGCTACAACTACATAGAGTCAAAGCCATATAATGAAATAATAAACAAATACCGCCATTTTGTTCCCGATTGCTCATTTGTCGGAATGCTGCTTGTTCACGATAACGATTACATTCCCGTTAAGAGCACAAGGCTTTTTGGTATGCTTCAGCACGATTTGGCGACGTGGAAAATTAAAGGCACACAGCTGTTGACAAGGGATGATTTAACCTTTGTTGCAAGAGTTACGGACCTTGTTCTTAAAAAAATGCTTTATAATATGGACGAAGAGAAAACCAATAATTTTGAAGCTGTGCTTTCCGCCGTTATTGCAGGAATGGGTCAGGTCAATATTACCAATTTCTCAAAAAATCTCGTTTCCTCGCTCAAGGGCGCAATAGATACCTGGAGCTCAATTGACGAGCCTGCAAAGGAGCTTTTCCGCACAACCTTTGTCGGTATATTTACAGTAATCGAGGAGTGCACCAAGCTTGTAATTATGCAGGACAAGGAAGCAAGACAAAAAAAGCAGAGTAAGGCAATAAAAAATATCGAATAAAAAATTAAATAAATTTCCGATTTAGTGTTGACAAATGGCGATTAAATATCCATAATATATAGGCAGAACAAAAATCGGTAGGTAAGGCTACCAAAGGGATAGGTTATCCGCAATTTGCAGTTATGTTTTTTGCAGATATAATGGATACGGACTGCTGCCGTGAAAAGTGGAGACACTGTAAGCAGGTCAACAGGTTACATCGAATTCAAGGTGTAATTTAACGCAGTTTCATTGCCCTTTGATGCTAAAGCTTGAACGGAAAAATAATGCTATTATTTCTCATGCCGAATTTTTGCGTCGGCATGAGATTTTTTTATTTGTGAGGTGAAAACAATGGACGCAGGAGGCGTTAGAAGTACAGATCCTATTCCACGAAGTAGCTTGAAAATCCGTACGGCTTATGCGTTCGGGTTTTCGGAATAAAAGATATGTACTTTGTTTCCTATTTATTATTTGATTTTCGGAGGGAACATTATGTACGAGAAAGTAATTGAATTATTAGAACAAAAAAAATATCACGAATTGAAGAGTATGCTTGCCGATATGAATGAGGCGGATATTGCGTCCGTTCTTATGGAATTACCGCAGGAAATTCTTCCACTGGTTTACAGAATTTTACCAAAAGAGCTTGCGGCAGACGTTTTCGTTAATATGGAGTCCGACGCACAGGAATTTCTTATCAAGGCTTTCAGCGATACAGAGCTTCGTGAGGTGCTTGATGAGCTTTATGTCGATGATGCGGTTGACATAATCGAGGAAATGCCCGCAAACGTCGTAAAGCGTATCCTTATGCACACCGATCCCGTTGTTCGTAAGAGTATAAATGAGATACTTAAATATCCCGAGGATTCCGCAGGAAGCATTATGACAATCGAGTACGTCGATTTGAAAAAGTATATGACGGTTGACGATGCTTTTACAAGAATAAGACGTACCGGAGTTGATAAAGAGACTATTTATATCTGTTATGTTACGGATGATAACAGAAAGCTTTTGGGACTTGTAACGGTTAAAGACCTTCTTTTGTCCGACAAGAGCAAGAAAATGTTTGAGATAATGGAAACAAACGTTATTTCCGTTACAACTCTTGAGGATAAGGAAATAGTTGCCGACAAGTTCCAAAAATACGACCTTATGGCTATTCCCGTCGTTGACCAGGAGGAACGTCTTGTAGGTATTGTAACATTCGACGATGCTATGGACGTCTTGCAGGATGAAAACACAGAGGATATCGAAAAGATGGCGGCTATTACGCCTACCGATAAACCTTATCTTAAAATGGGAATTGTCGAAACATGGAAAAAGCGTGTTCCGTGGCTTCTTTTGTTGATGGTTTCAGCAACCTTTACAGGTAAAATTATCACAAGCTTTGAGGACGCATTGCAAGCACAGATTGTTTTGACCTCGTTTATACCTATGCTTATGGATACGGGCGGTAACTGCGGCGGCCAGTCATCTGTTACGATTATTCGTGCGCTTTCGTTGGGCGATGTGCGTTTCGGCGATATTTTCAAGGTTATTTGGAAGGAATTCAGAGTTGCGTTGCTTTGCGGTGTTACGCTTGCAATCGTCAATTTCGGAAAGCTTATGCTTTTCGACAGAGTCGGAGTTCTCGTATCCTTGACTGTTTGCTTGACAATGCTGTTTACGATAGTATTTGCGAAGTTTGTCGGCGCAACGTTGCCTATTTTGGCAAAGAAAATCGGCTTTGACCCTGCCGTTATGGCAAGCCCGTTTATTACAACGATTGTTGACGCAATTTCGCTTATTATTTATTTCAAGACAGCAGGCTTGATTTTGGGAGTATAGCTACCTAGCTTATTGACGGATTTTTTGAGAAAAGTCGGTCAATAAGCTTTTTATTTTTGATATTGACTTCTATATTCCGTTCAAGGTATAATAAAATAACAGGGGTGAGTTCTTATGAAGGCAAACAGGAAAAATATTATAATTACCATACTTTCTGTGGCGGTTGTTGTTTTAACCGTTTTGCTTGTCGTTGTTGCCTTTCATTTCAAGGAAATTAAAGCAAATGATGCCGATATAATGAACTCTTTTTCCAACATTCAAAATGAGCTTTCACAAAAGAACGATGAAATAAGTGAGCAAAATTCAATTCACGAAAGCGAAAAGGAAGAGCTCAACCGTAAAATTTCGGATTTGAACAGGCAGGTTTCGTTAAAGAGGAAGCAGCAAGCTGAAAGTGCGGCAGCCGCTTTGCCTAATCCGTCTCCCGAAAGCGGAGGTAAAACAATTTACCTTACATTTGATGACGGACCGTCGCCTAACACTCCGAGAATTATATCTATTCTTAATTCTTACGGAATAAAGGCGACTTTTTTTGTAAAGAATACTTCTTATAACGGATATATGAAGGATATTGTAGATAACGGAAATGTGATTGCTTTACATTCATACACACACGATTATAAGAGAATTTATTCCTCCGATGAGGCGTTTTATCAGGATTTACAGGATATTTCCGATTTGGTTTATTTGCAGACCGGAGTGCGAAGCAATATTATGCGATTTCCCGGCGGCGGAAGCAATACCGTCAGTAAAAAATACAGTCCCGGAATAATGACAAGGCTTACTCAGGGTGTAGCCGATAGGGGATATATATATTATGATTGGAATTGCTCCTCGGGCGACGCTATAAAAAATACTGTGCCTAAAGATACGATTGTCGCAAATTGCAAAAGAGTGCCGGCGGCTAAAAATGTAATTGTTTTGCTTCACGATACCGATGCTAAGAGTACAACCGTTGAAGCTTTGCCTGAAATTATAGAGTATTATCAAAGCTGCGGTTATACATTTAGCACAATAACCGCAGATACACCTCCCGTTCATCATAAGGTAAACAACTGATTTTGTACACATTACATATTTCTTTTATACTGCAATTGTCATTTTGCACAAACATTAACTTTTTAGAACTCATTGGTTTGGAAATCCATCCGAATTATTTCAAAAACCACCATATATCGTGCTAAAGTTGTTGACGAGGACAAGTTTTGTGCTATAATATGATAACGATAAAAGAAATTTACTTAGTTTAATATGATATGGGGAGAATTATTATGTATTCAAAAGATGTGCTCGTTCAAAATCAAGTAGGTCTCCACGCAAGACCCGCAACATTCTTCATCCAGAAGGCTAATGAGTTCAAGTCATCGATTTGGGTAGAGAAGGAAGAGAGAAGAGTTAACGCAAAGAGCCTTCTCGGTGTTCTTTCACTCGGAATTATGGGCGGAACAGAAATTCGCATTATTGCCGGCGGCCCCGATGAGGAGCAGGCTGTTGAAGAGCTTGTTAAGCTTGTTGAATCCGGCTTTGCTGAGGAATAATCTTAATTTCAAACGATTTAAGGCACATCGGTTTTTTCGGTGTGCCTTTTTATTTAGGAGAGAATATGAACGCTAAAATGCCCGAGCTTCGAAAGAAAGCAATGAGCTTGCCTCTATTGCCCGGCGTATATATTATGAAAAACCGCAAGGACGAAATTATATATATCGGCAAGGCGAAAAAACTGAAAAACAGAGTCAGCCAATACTTCGGCTCGCAGAACAGACATTCGGTAAAGGTGCTTAAAATGGTTGAAAACGTTGACCATTTTGATTATATCGTTACCGACAGCGAGTTTGAGGCGTTGGTGCTTGAGTGCAGCCTTATTAAGCAGCATATGCCGAAATATAATATTCTCTTAAAGGACGATAAAGGATACAGCTACATTGAAATAAGCGGCGACAAATATAAGAAAATTTCAGCCGTTTTGCAAAAGGGCGATGATCCTAAGGCTGAATATATAGGCCCTTACACAAGCTCGTTTGCAGTTAAGCAAAGTGTTGATACGGCAAATAAAATTTTCAAGCTTTACCAATGCAACAAGTCTTTTCCGAGGGATTTTCGCAAAGCCCGACCTTGCTTAAATTACTATATTTCACAGTGCTGCGGTGTTTGCACGGGTAAGGTTTCAGAAAAGGAATATAACGAAAATTTCAATCAGGCTTTGCGGTTCTTAAAGGGCGACACACAGTCTGTTATCAATGAATTGAACGAAAAAATGCTTGAAGCGTCTGAAAACCTTGAGTTTGAGGCTGCGGCGAAATACAGAGACAAAATAACCGCTATAAATAAAATGAAAGACAAGCAAAAGGTTGTGTATAATAACATTGAGGAGCAGGACGTTTTTGCTTGCGCCGAAAATGACGGTACTGCCTGTCTTGCGGTTTTGAGATTTTCCGACAGTAAGCTTTATGACAGTGAGCACTTCTTTTTTGATACCTCGGAGGACTCTCCCGAAACGCAGAGAGCAGAATTTATAACCTCTTTTTACAATATGAGGAGCAATATTCCGAGACGTATTACCGTTGAGGGCGAGGTTGAGGACAGGGAGCTTCTTGAAAAATGGCTTTCGGATAAAAAAGGCAAAAAGGTTACTATCTTTGTGCCTGCAAGGGGAACGCAGGTCGAGGTCGTCAAAATGTGCAAGGAAAACGCCGTTGAAAAGCTCGCTCTGTATAAAGGAAAAAGCGGAAAAACCGTTGCTGTTCTTGAGGAGCTTCAAAATCTTCTCGGTCTTAAAACGACACCCGATTATATTGAATCATACGATATTTCACATACCGCAGGCTCGGATTCGGTAGGCGGTATGATAGTTTTCAAGGACGGCAAGCCTTATAAAAAGGCGTACAGACGGTTTGCGATTAAATCATTTGCAAATGATGATTACGGCTCAATGAATGAGGTGCTTACACGCCGATTTAACGAGTATGTTCTCAATAAGGATAAAAACGATGCGGAGGGCTTTGGCAAGCTGCCCGATTTGATTCTTCTCGACGGCGGCGAGGGACAGGTCAATGCCGTTATGCCCGTGCTTCGTGAATTCGGACTTGAAATTCCCGTTTTCGGTATGGTCAAGGACGATAAGCACCACACAAGAGCGATTGCTTTTGACGGCGGAGAAATTGAGATAAACTCAAAGCGTCAGGTGTTCACTCTTATTTCAGACATACAAAATGAGGTGCATCGCTTCTCTATTGACTATCATCATAAAAAGCATACAAAAAGCACAATTTCTTTGTCTCTTACCAAAATTAACGGAATAGGAGAGGCGAAGGCAAGAGCCCTGTTAAAGCATTTCAAAACGGTTTCTGCAATTAAAAAGGCAACCGTTGAGGAACTTTGCGAGGTAAAAGGAATAAATAAAGAACTTGCGGAAAACGTCGTAAAGTTCTATAATAGATAAAGGTGATAAAAATGTATAAAGCAGTAATATTCGATTTGGACGGCACGTTGTTAAATACTCTTGACGACCTTGCCGACAGCACAAACTTTGCTCTTGAAAAAAACGGTTTCCCGACAAGAACAATAGACGAGGTAAGAAGATTTGTAGGAAACGGAAACATAAAGCTTATTCACAGAGCACTTCCCGATACGGCAAGTGAGGCTCAGTTTCAAAAAACATATTCAGATTTTACAGAGCATTATAAAACCAATATGGCAAATAAAACAAAGCCGTATGACGGTATAAATGACCTGCTTAAAAATCTTTATGAAAACGGTGTAAAGCTTGCTATTGTTACAAACAAGATTGATTTTGCGGCGCAGGAGCTTTGCGGCGGACTTTTCGGCGACTATGTGAAAACTGTTATCGGCAGCGACGGCGTAAGACCTAACAAGCCTGCACCCGACGGACTTTATCTTGCACTTGAAAAGCTCGGAGTAGAGAAAAAGGACGCTGTGTTTATCGGAGACAGCGAGGTTGACATTGCAACGGCCAAAAATGCCGAAATGGATTGTATCGGAGTCCTTTGGGGCTTCAGAGATGAGAAACAGCTGCGTGAAATCGGTGTTGAAAAGACAGCAAAGAATGCCGCCGAATTGCAAAGTATGTTATTATTTTAATAAAAACTATTGACATTTGTGTCGAAAACGTGGAAAATAAAGCAGTATATAAAAGTTGGAGTATTGTCAAATGAGAGTAATTACAGGTTCTGCAAGAGGAAGAAAACTGAAAACACTTGAGGGCGACGAAATCGTAAGACCTACAACCGATAGGGTTAAAGAAGCGATTTTCAGCATAATTCAGTTTGATTTGGCTGATGCGAGGGTTCTCGACCTTTTTGCAGGCTCGGGTCAGCTCGGTATCGAGGCTTTGAGCAGAGGTGCCGAAAGTGCTGTTTTTGTTGACAGAGACTCACAAGCTGTTGAAATTATCAAGGACAACCTGAAAACAACAGGACTTTTTCAAAAGGCTACTGTTCTCAATGCGGACAGCGTAAGTTATATTAAGAATTCAAGAAACAAATTTGATATTATTCTTCTCGATCCGCCTTACAATAAGGGCTTGATTAACGAGGTGCTCGAAAGTGCTGTCGGTTGCTGCGATGAAAACGCAACTATCGTTTGCGAAACCGATTTTAATGAAGCTTTGCCGGACAGTGCAGGCGATTTTGAAAAGTTCAGAGAATATAAATACTCAAAGACCAAGATTACAACTTACAAGCGTAAGAAATGAGCAGGTGATTTTTTGAGAACTGTTATTTGCCCCGGAAGCTTTGACCCGGTTACACTCGGACATCTTGACATTATTACAAGAAGCTCGAAGATATTTGACAAGGTAATTGTCCTTGTTATGACAAACTACAAAAAGCAAAACAGCTATTCTTTTACATCCGAGGAAAGAGTTGAGATGATAAGAGAATGTACAAAAAATCTCAAAAACGTTGAGGTTGACAGCTATGACGGCTTGCTTGCGGAATATGCAAAGCAAATCGGTGCGGTTGCCATTGTTAAGGGGTTGAGAGCCGTATCAGACTTTGAATATGAATTTCAGCAGGCTTTGATTAACAAAGAGCTGAATAATGAGGTCGAAACGGTTTTCATTACAACGAGGGCGGAGAATATGTACCTCAGCTCAAGCGTTGTTAAGCATATATGCAGCTTAGGCGGCGACATTTCAACATTTGTTCCGCCGGAAATATGTGATGTGATTATTGAAAGAATTCGAAAGGAAGATGTGAAATGAGTATAGAAAGTTTACTCGATAATATTGAGGATGTTCTTGAAAACAGTAAAAACGTTCCCTTTTCTTCAAAGATTTCTGTTGACGGAGAGGAAATAAAGACAATTATTGAGGATATCAGACTCAATATGCCCGACGAGCTTATGAAAGCAAGAAAAATCGCTTCCGAGAGAAAGGATATCCTTGACGCCGCACAGGCAACCTCTGAGGATATTATCGCTCAGGCAAGAGATAAGGCAAAGGTTATCGTTTCCGAGCATGAAATCACAAAGAAGGCGGAAGAAAACGCAGCCGATATTCTTCAGCAGGCTCGCACACAGGCTACCGAGATTATAGAGCAGGCGAGAGCAACCGCTTCCGATATGACCGAGCAGGCGCAGAAGTGGGCGTCCGACCTTCGCACAAGCGCAGGGGAATATGTTGAAAATATTGTTGCAACAGCGGACGAAGCTCTTACAAATTCTGTAAATGAGATCAGAAAAGCAAGAATGTCTTTGAGAAGTGCGGCACAGCAGTCAAAAGAAGACTGATAATAAGCATTATAGTTCACCTCGTCGCATATAATTGTGTACGAGGTGAATTTGTATGTTTGTATATTCTGTAAACAGGCGTCAGTTGAAATTTTTGGGTGTTATCCTGTGTCTTTTGGCTATGGGAATTATTCTTGCCTTTTTGACAAAGGACAGCATTTCGGCGGCAAAGACGGGCGAATTAAGCCTTAAAGCGGCTACCGCCGAAGAACGAATAGCATTTCTTTCTCAATACGGTTGGAGTGTGGAGGAAGAGCCGCTTGAGGTTAAGGAAATTATTATTCCTGCCGAATTTGACGACGTGTACGAAAAGTATAACGCTATCCAAAAGGAGCAAGGCTTCGACCTTACGGCATATTGCTCAAAGCGAGTGAAAAAATGGACCTATAAGGTAACTAATTATCCGAATTACGAGGGCAGCGACTGTATAAGGGCAACACTCTTGGTTTTTGACGGCAAGGTAATCGGCGGAGATGTATGCTCGGTTGAGCTTGACGGCTTTATGCACGGATTTGTAAAGAATTAAACAATTAACGGAGAAAGCTATGGCAGTTGAAAGGCTTGACAAAATAATATCTAAAAGCGGAAAATTCACACGAAGTGAAGTAAAGCGTCTTGCCCGAAACGGCGAAATTGCTCTTAACGGCGAGGCGGTAAAGGACGTTTCGGTAAAGGCTGATACGGAAAACTGTATAATTACCGTATCGGGAGAGCGAATTGATACCGCAGAGCACGTGTATATTATGCTCAACAAACCGCAGGGCGTTGTTTCTGCAAGCGAGGGCAGGGGCGACGTTACGGTTGTTGATATTCTCCCCGACGATATGAAAAGAAAAAATCTTTTTCCTGCCGGCAGACTTGATAAAGATACCACGGGCTTCGTGCTTATTACGGATGACGGAGATTTTGCACACCGCATATTATCTCCGAAAAATCATATAAAGAAAACATATATCGCAGCTCTGGACAAGCCGATTGACGAGAGTAAAAAGAGCGTCCTTGAAAGCGGTATTGAGTTAAAAGACGGCACGGTATTTCGACCTGCCGAGCTCGAATTTATAGACGGCGATATGTCAAATATCAAAATCACTATATTTGAGGGCAAATATCATCAGATAAAAAGAATGTTCAAGGCAGTCGGCAGTACGGTTGTTTCTCTGAAGCGTATTAAAATGGGAAATGTGTTTTTGGATAAAGAGCTAAAAGAGGGCTGCGCAAGATACCTCACAAGTGCCGAAATAGAGGAAATTGAAAAAAGATGATTAAATATTTATGTTCTTTCCAATACTTTCGTTACTGAAAGGAATGAACATAATATGAAAACAAAAAATAAAATTTTAGCAGTTGAGCTTGCTGCTTTGACAGCGTTTATTATCGCTTGCGTTTCAAGCACAATGTCCTTTGCTTCCGCTTGCAAGGATATCAGAAGCAGCGTTTTGAGAATGCACGTTATCGCAAATTCAGACTCTGCCGAGGATCAGGCCTTAAAGCTAAAGGTCAGAGATGCGGTGCTTGAAGCAGGTAAAGAATATTTCGACAACAGCGAGAGTGCCGCAGAGGCTGAAAAAAAGCTTGTTTTGGTAAAGGACGAGCTTGAAGCGATTGCTAAAAAGACGGTTATGGACAACGGCTATGACTATGATGTAAAAGTAAATATCGGCAACGCATATTTCCCGACAAAGACCTATGACGGCGAGGTTACTTTTCCTGCGGGGGAATATGAGGCGGTAAATGTTGTTATCGGAAGCGGTAACGGGCATAATTGGTGGTGTGTTATGTTTCCGCCGATGTGCTTGCCTGCCGCCGAGAGCGATGTCGAGCTTGATGAGGTGCTTTCACGAGACGAATATGAAATCGTTAAAAGCAATCCTAAATTTGAGCCGAGATTTAAGATAATTGAGTGGTACGAAAAATTCATAAAAAATAATTAAAAATGACTTTCTTTATTCCTTTGTATTTGATATAATTGATTTATCATTATGTACAAAGGAATTTTTTGGTAAAAGCTATGACTAAATACAACATCATTCCCAAGCCTAATCATTACACCTGCGGCAACAGTGAATACGTCGTATCTTCGGGCACGGCAGTTCTTTGCCCCGAGGAATTTGTGGGAGTAGGCAAATATCTTACAGAGTATCTTAAAACTAAGCCTGTTGAAAACGAGGGCGAGATTAAGATTAAAAAGACTCCCGAGCTTTCTCATGATGAGTATGAGCTTCATATTACGAATGAGGGTATTATAATCAAAGCAAGCACATATTCAGGTGCTTTTTACGGCGCAGTTACGCTTAAAATGATACTTATGCAGGCTGAAAAGAGGGACGGCAAGGCGATTGTCAAAACTCTTATCATTAAGGATAAGCCCGAAAATGAATACAGAGGCTTGATGCTTGATGTCAGCAGACATTATTTCACGGTTGATGAAATCAAAGATTTAATTGAAAATATGGCTTTTCTGAAGCTTAACAAATTCCATTGGCATCTTTCCGATGACCAGGGCTTCAGAATTGAAAGCAAGCTTTATCCCGAGCTTACCGAAATAGGTGCAAAGCGTACCTCAAAGCATCTTAAAGGCTTCGGTCTTGAAAACGATAATGTTGAGGAAGCTCGTTATTATACGCAGGAAGAGGTCAAGGATATTGTTGCTTTTGCCGACAGACTCGGCGTTGAGGTAATACCCGAAATCGATATTCCCGGTCATACAACGGCTATTCTTGCTTCTATCCCCGAACTTTACTGTAAATCCGAGCCTCTTGATGTAATGACTTCCAACGGTGTAAGTTACGGGATACTTTGTGCGGGAAATGAAAAGACTTTTGAGTTCTTGGATAAGCTTTTCGGAGAAATCACGCCTCTTTTTCCGTCAAAGAAATTCCATATCGGAGGCGACGAGGCATTTAACGGCTATAAGGTTTGGGATGAATGCGAAAAATGTAAGGCATTAAAAGAAAAACTCGGACTTAAAGAAAGTAAAGACCTTCAAATTTGGTTTATGAACAGGGCGGCTGAAATCCTTAAAAAGTACGGAAAAACCGCTGTTGCATGGGATGACTGTATGGGAGACGCTCTTGACAAGAGTATTGAGTGTCAGCTTTGGAGACCGAATGCTATCGGCAAGGTCAGAAAGCTTGCGACAGAGAGAAATATTATCATTTCTCCTACAACATATTTCTATTTTGACAATAAATATTCCTTTGTTTCGCTTCGAAAGGTTTATAAATTCAATAAGGTAAAGGTTGGATTTACAAGACCCGAGCAGAAATCGACAGGTATCGAATGTGAGCTTTGGACAGAGTGGATTGACTCAAAGGAAGCGCTTGATTTCGCTGTTTTCCCGAGAACGATTGCTTTTGCAGAGGTTGCGTGGACAAAGCTTGAAAACAGAAGATACAAGGATTTCTTGAAGCGTCTTGAATGGTTTAAGGTGTATATGAAAAAGAGAAATATAAACTATTCGAGAGTTTATAACAATCAAATAAATCTTAATCCGAAATGTGCATATCATCTCGGTTCAGACGGAAAAGAGTACGCAAAGAGCGAAAAGCTTAAAAACGCCGAATAAAATATTTGAGGTTTAATAAATGGGATTTGGAAATATTGCAACGCTTTTAAGTGGATTAGGACTTTTACTTTACGGAATAAAAATTCTCGGTGAGGGACTTGAGCTCGCCGCAGGCGCAAAGCTAAAGGTTTTGCTTGAAAAAATGACAAGCAACAGGTTTGCCGCTGTGCTTGTGGGCTTCGTTATAACAACGCTTATTCAAAGCTCTTCGACAACGACCGTTATGGTAGTCGGCTTTGTTAATACGGGCATAATGAATCTTACGCAGGCTATCGGTGTAATTATGGGTGCCAATATCGGTACTACAACAACGAGCATCTTGGTTTCTCTTGATATCGGAAAATATGCACCGATTGCAATCGGTATAGGCGTATTTTTGTCAATGCTTACCAAGAAAACTACCAAGAAGCACATCGGTCTTGCAATTACGGGATTCGGTATGCTTTTCCTCGGTATGACGCTGATGAAGGACGCTATGGAGCCGCTTGCAAGCTCTCCCGTATTCTCCGAATGGTTAATGAATGCAAACAATCCGTTTGTGGCAATACTTATCGGTACTGTAATTACCGCCGTAATTCAAAGCTCGGCGGCGAGTATCGGTATTTTGCAGGCTTTGGCTTCGCAGGGACTTATACCGCTTCATTTTGCCGCTTATGTAATTTACGGTCAGAATATCGGTACTTGTATTACTGCGCTTATTTCTTCAATCGGAACAAAGAAAAATTCCAAAAGAACAGCGGTTATGCACGTTCTGTTTAACGTGTTCGGTACTGTAATATTTATAATCCTTACAAAGCTTTTGCCGTTTACTGATTGGATTGAATCACTTACGGACAATACAATGATGCAGCTGTCGCTTGTCCATATCATATTCAACGTTGTTTCGACCTTGATTATGTTCCCGTTTGCGGATAAGGTGCTCGTTAAGCTTGCTTGTCTTATTGTTCCTGATAAAAAGGATTCCTCAGAGGACGATTTCAAGCTTAAATTTGTTGACAATCTTATGATTAATACCCCGCCGTTTGCAGTGGCTCAGGTTTCAAAGGAGGTCCACAGAATGGCAGGACTTGCAAGGCAGAATTTCAGCATTGCGGCGGAGGATTTGCTGAATAAATCCTGTGACCACTTTGACGAGGTACAGCACACGGAAGAGGTTATTAACTTCTTAAATCATAATATTACGCCAATTCTTGTAAAAATAAATTCCCTTGATTTGAGCTATTCCGACGCTAAATATATCGGACGGGTTTTCCACGTTATAAACGATATTGAGCGTATCGGCGACCATGCTCAAAACTTGGAAGAGGCAGCAAAATCAAGAGTTGACGAGGGTATTGAAATTTCAGCTGAGGGCGAAAAAGAGCTTCGAGAGATGTACGAAACTACCCTGAAGCTTATCGACGGTTCAATTGAAGCGTTTACGGCGCAAATTTTGGATAACGAAAAAGCCGAACAGCTTAGCGAATACGAAGCTTCGGTTGATGATATGCAGACTGAATTTGAGCAGTCGCATATCGAAAGACTCAATGCTCACAAATGTAATACAAGGGCAGGAATGCTCTTTATTAACACAATTACCGATTTTGAGCGTGTCGCCGACCATGCTACAAATATTGCGTGGAGCGTAAGCAAAAAGCCGAAAAAAGAAGACAATTAAAGGAGAAGAGAATGAACGATTTTATCATTTCCTGCTGTTCTACGGCAGACCTTTCAAGAGAGGTCTTGAAAGAAAACAATATCGAATATACTTGCTTTCACTATAATATTGACGGCAAGGACTATCTTGATGATTTGGGCGAAACAATGCCGATTTCAGAGTTTTATAAAAAGATGAGTGAGGGCGCAGAGCCTACAACCTCGCAGGTCAGCGTCGGTCAGTACACTGAATTTTTTGAGAAATTTATTAAAGAGGGAAAAGCAGTTCTCCACATTTCTCTTTCGTCGGGCATTTCCGGCTCTTACAATTCAGCCTTGATAGCTAAACAGGAAATTCTTGATAAATATCCCGAAGCAAAGCTTACGGTTGTCGATTCGATTTCTGCTTCCTCTGGCTACGGACTTTTGGTAACTATTGCTGCCGATATGCGTGCAAAGGGTAAGTCCTATGAGGAAACAATCGAATTTATCGAAAAATATAAGCACAATGTTCATCATTGGTTCTTCTCGACCGACCTTACAAGCTATATCAGAGGCGGAAGAATTTCTGCGGCGGCAGGCTGGTTCGGAACACTTCTTCACATTTGTCCGCTTTTGAGAGTTGATGACGCAGGCAAGCTTATCCCCGTCGAAAAGTGCAGAGGCAAAAACAAGGTTATTACCGCTATCGTTGATAAGATGGAAAAATATGCCGAAAACGGAACTGATTATGACGGCAAGTGCTTTATGTCAAATTCAGCTTGTATGGATGACGTAAACGCTGTTATTTCAGAAATTGAAAAGAGATTTCCGAAGCTTAAAGGCAAGATAGAGGTCTTTGACATAGGAACGGTTATCGGTGCTCATACAGGACCCGGCACAGTTGCTCTTTTCTTCTGCGGCGAACAGAGAGAAAAATAAAAATTTACGCACATACAAAACGACAAGGCTGAGTGTTAATAAGGCAGTTTTGCTTCAAAACAACATCTTTTTGCGCAATAATTCGTTAAACCCCGCAGATATGCGTTAGCATTATCTGCGGGGTTTGCCTTTTCTTTTGGGTCGTTTTATATGAAAGTCTGTTACAGTATCAATTCATAGCTTCCGCTTTTCAGTATCCGTAAAAGCTCCGTATTAGATTTAATTTCCGTTGTTGTAACGATTCCGCCGTGTGCAACGTCTTCGACTTGATGATAGTCCGAGCCCGAGGTCTTGATAACCCCGTATTTATCGGCTCTTGCCATTGCTTTTTCATTTCTCGAATTGTGCCGCACACAGCCGTTGTGCACCTCAATACCGTCAAGGTATTTTATAGGCGCTCTTGTTATATTGCTTCTGTACGGATGTGCCTGAACTACGAGCAAGCCGTTTTCTTTAGCGATTTTTGAAAATGCACTCAAATTCATATTTAATAAATCGCCGTTGCCTCTTAAAAATTCTTCCGTTACACCGTAAACAAGGTAATCGTTTTCACTCTTGCTGTCAAAACGAAGCTCCATACCGAGTAAAACATTCATTCTGCCGTTCGCCGCTTCCTTTGCGGCGTTAAAGCCGAGCATAAATACATCTATTTTGTCGTCCCACGACATATTGTCATAATCGTATCTGAAATATGTGTGCGTGCTTAAATGGTCGGTTATAACAACGGTTTTATAGCCTGCTCCGATATATCCCTCGACAAGCTCTTTTGCTGTTGCAACTCCGCAGTTGCTTGTTTCCGCCGTGTGAGCGTGAAGCTCGGTTTTGAATTCTCCCATTTAATCACCTCGAATTTATTATAAGACAAAAAGTGTCTTGTGTCGATATTTTTATAATAATATGCTTCTGAAATATTGAAATATTTTTGTTTTGTGGTAGAATTATATGGTAATTTGTTTGCTTTATCGGGAAAGCGAGGATTACAACTGAAAATGTTCTATGGTTTCGAGTGCGATTTTTCTGCTCGAATTAAAAGGGAATACGGTTAAAAGCCGTAACAGCCCCCGCTACTGTATGGAACAGCATTTGCCGATATGCCACTGTGAAAACGGGAAGGCGGCTGATGTGTATGTCCGAGTCAGGAGACCTGCCACAGAACTGCAAATCTCTTTCGGTGGGAAAGTAGGATGTGCATATAAAGTTTAACCTTCTTTATTTGTACTTTGAGCGGACCACTATGTGCGTCCGCCTCTTTTTTGTTGAAAGAACATCATTGGAGGTAAAAATGAAAAAGAAATTCAACAAAGTACTTTCGGGTATTCTTGCGGCTGCAATGGTATTTTGCTTGCTTGCAACTCAAGTATCCGCTCAAAGCGTAGACAATGAAATCAACGGACTTGCTTCGTGGCTCTCAAAGAGTGAAAACACAGGCTTTGATTTTACGGATACATCTGCACTTGATACGGATATTTTGTGGACTGTTCTTGTACTTGCAAAGGCAGGAAACAAAACGGTATATCCCGAAGTTGAAAATTATGTTAATACTATCGTTGAGGCACAGTATGCGTCTTTGTACCCTGCAAATTTTGCTTTGATTTATCTTACCGAGCTTGCAAGGGGAAATGATACAACAAATATCGGCGGTCATGATATGCTTGCTTCTCTTAAAGACGTTGATTACACAGCACAAACCTATCTCAGCAGTCTTTATTTTCCGCTTATAGCTCTTGATTATAAAGAAGCACCCGAATACAGCGGCGTAAGAAAGGCTATTGTTGATACAATCCTTGCGGCACAGCAGTCTGACGGCGGTTTCCCGTATTGCTCTGTAGATACGGGATACGGTATTACTTCTGATCCGGATACAACTTCATTTGTAATTCAGGCACTTGCTGATTTTAAGTCCGTTCCCGAAGTGGCAACAGCTCTTGAAAATGCTCTTGCATACCTTGAAACGCAGAAATTTGATGACGGTGCTTACGGATATGTAGCATGGTCGTCTAAATCAGCTGAGTCAACCGCACAGGCTATAATTGCAAAGAATTGTCTCGGCAAGCCTTGTGATGACTCTGTTACTGCTATTAAAGGCTTTATAAATCCCGAAACGGGCGCAGGAAAGGATTACACGGGTGCTGATAACACAATGACCACATATCAGACCTTGCTTGCTCTCCTTGACGTTAAGGATCGTGCAGCGGGCGGCAACGGTATTTATAAATATACTGCTCCCGTTCCCGTAGACACCACTACCGAGGTTGATACAACAGCTTCGGAGAGCTCAACCGATGCGACAGTTGCACCGACAACGGCAAAGAGTAATAAGGTTGATATTCCGAGAACAGGAGGTAATACCGCAGTATCGGTATTTGTAGGTCTTGCACTTGCAACAGGTGCAGCTTCACTTGTTCTCAGAAAAAAAGATGAAGACTAAAATTATTGCACTTTTGCTTTCGATACTTCTTGTTTTAACCGCTTGCGGAAAAGGTAACGCTTCCGAAGATACGGCAAATCAAGAGGTATCGGCAAACAGTGAATATTCAACCGAAGCACCGTCTGATACGAAAGCGGCTTCTGAAGACACTTTAGGCGGAAGCGTCTCAGAAATATCGGAAAACAAACAGAGCAAAACACAGGCTTTACCGTCCCCCGAAACGAAAAAAGCCGCAGAAGGCTCTGCAAATTCTTCCGAGGGCGCTGTAATAACGGCAGCACCGACTTCACCGCCACAGGTAAACGGCAATGAAAATGAAAAAATAACCGTTACTTTTTCGGTTGATTGCCGTAATGCGATAAACTACGGAATTTTATCGCAAGGCTCATTTGCACAGGTTTTACCTGCTGACGGGATTATACTTTCAACCTCTGCAATAACCGTAAAAAACGGCGAAAGCGTTATGTCTGCGCTTAAAAAAATTCTTAAAGAAAACCGTATAAATTTCAGCATATCTTCAAGCGGATATGTAAGAATGATTAGCGGTCTTTCCGAATTTGACTGCGGAGCATATAGCGGTTGGATGTATAAGGTAAACGGTGTGTTGCCTTCGGTTTCGACAAAAAGCTATCCATTGAAGGACGGAGACAAGGTTGAATTTGTCTATACCTGTAAAATGGGCGACGTTTAATAAAAATTTTTAAGGCGGTACAGCTTCTGTACCGCCTTAATTTGTAAACAATATGTAAAGATTGCGCTTATTAACATATCAAATATTGTTTTTTTAGGACGGTTTGTGGTATTATATACTGTATTCAAAAAGTCGATTTTGTTTGCGAGGTGCAAATATGTTTATAAATGAAATATTGGAAAACGGAGGAATAACAACGTCTTTTGAGGTCTTCCCTCCGAAAAATAACGCTTCGTTTGAGCCTGTTTTGAAATCGGTAGAAAAGCTTTCGCTTTTGAAGCCTGATTTTATAAGCGTAACCTACGGCGCAGGCGGCGGAACCTCGCAAAACACGCCTAAAATCGCTTCATATATACAACACGAGCTTCACACTCCGTCAATGGCGCATCTTACCTGTGCTTCTTCCACAAAGGAGGAAATTGACGCTATCCTTTCTCAGCTTAGAGACATAGGCGTTGACAACATTCTTGCCTTGAGAGGCGATTTACCTGAGGATTATAACCCCGACGACAGTAATTATTACAGATATGCTTCTCAGCTTGTTGAGAGGATTTTGGATTTTGGCGGATTTTCGGTCGGTGCGGCTTGCTATCCCGAAGGACACGTTGAGTCTAAAAATGCACACGAGGATTTAATTCATCTTAAAGAAAAGGTTGACTGCGGTGCACAATATCTTGTAACACAGATGTTCTTTGACAATGCCGCTTTGTACAGCTTTTTGTACAGAGCGTTAAAGGTCGGTATTGACGTGCCTGTTATTGCGGGTGTTATGCCTGTAATGAATCCTAATCAGATTAAAAGAAGCTGTGCGCTTTCAGGTGCAACTCTTCCGTCAAGATTTAAGATTATGCTTGATAAGTTTTCCGATGATCCCGTTTCGCTCCGGCAGGCAGGAATTGCTTATGCCACCGAGCAGATAATTGATTTGATTGCGAACGGCGTAAACGGAATTCATATTTACACTATGAACAAGCCCGAGGTTGCAGGGACTATAATGAACAACCTTTCTTCAATTCTTTAAGAGGTGATTTCTTGTTTGGCTATGTAAAGCCTGATAAGCCTGAGCTTAAAATAAAGGACTACGAAACATATAAGGCAATTTATTGCTCTCTTTGCAGAACCTTGGGCAAGGAATACGGCTTGCTTGCAAGGTTCTTATTGACCTATGACGCAGCCTTTTATGCTCTGTTGAAAAAATCTGTGCTTCAATCAAAGCCCGATTGCGCATATAAGGGCGTGTGCAGATTTAACCCTCTTAAAAAGTGTAATTATATAGATACGGACAGTTATCTAAAGGACGCCGCCGCATTGACGGTGATTATGTTTTATTATAAGGTTCTTGATAATATAAATGACGGGAAGCCTTTGAAAAGATTGGCAGCACGGCTTGTTTACCCTTATATTAAAATAAAGTTTAACAAAGCCGTAAAAAAATATTCAAAATATAATGATATAATAAAAGCGTCAACAGATGAGCAGACAAGGATAGAAAACGAAAAAACCGACAGTATAGATATAGCGGCTCATCCGACGGCTGTTTCGTTGCAAAAGATATTTTCCGACGGAATTAAAGACGAAACACAGAAACGCATTGTTGAGAGAATTGGCTATTGTCTCGGGCGGTGGGTATATCTTGTGGATGCGTTTGACGACCTTGAAAACGATATTAAAGCAGGGGCTTACAACCCGTTTGCTCTGAAATATAAGCTTGATAAATCATTTTTGACAGGCGATAATAAGGCGATTGAGGACGATATAATCAAATCTATCCGCCTTACCGCAAACGAAACAGGGCTTGCGCTTGAATTGCTTGACAAAAACTGCTATAAGCCGTTAATAGAAAATATTGTTTTTGACGGTATGGAAGCAGAGCTTATGAAAATAATAAAGAAAAAGAGAGGTGATTTGATTGAATAACCCGTATGATATTTTGGGCGTAAACGAAAATGCAAGTGAAGACGAAATTAAAAATGCTTACAGAAATCTTGCAAGAAAATATCAGTCTGACAACTATGCCGACAGTCCGCTTTCCGACGTTGCAGTTAAGAAAATGCAGGAGCTTGATATGGCATATGACGAGATAATGGCGCAAAGAAGCGGCGGTTATTCTTCAAATCGTTCATATTCGCAGTCTAACAGCGGAGCATATTACGGAAATTCGCAATTCGCAGATGTCAGAGAGAAGATAAACTGCGGAAGAATCGATGATGCGGAAATGATACTTGACGGTATTCCTAAGGATATGAGAAATGCCGAATGGTACTATTGCAAGGGTCAAATTCAACAGCGACGTGGCTGGTTTGATGAGGCTTACAGGAATTATTCAACGGCTTGCAGAATGGAGCCTGATAACGTTGAATATTCAAATGCCTTTAATGCGCTTAACAACAATTCAAACGGAGGATACAGGCAGACACATCAAGGCTCGGCAAGCGGATGCTCGTCGTGTGATATTTGCTCAGGCTTGATTTGCGCAGATTGCTGTTGCGAATCATTGGGCGGAGACTTGATTCCCTGTTGCTGATATGACACAAAATTCAAAAAAATCATCAAAGACCGCTGTCGGCGGCGTAATAACCGCACTTTCGATAGTTCTTATGTTTTTGACCTCGGTAATACCGACGTTAACATATGCTCTTCCTGCGGCGGCAGGCTTTTTGATAACCTTGATTGTAATTGAAATTGATAAAAAATGGGCTCTTGGTGTTTATGCCGCCGTAAGCCTTTTATCTGTTTTGCTTATTGCCGATAAAGAAGCGGCGGTTATGTATATAATGTTTTTCGGTTACTATCCGATTGTAAAAGCGATTTTTGAAAAGCATTTTCATTCGGTGCTGTTGTGGGTGCTTAAATTTGCGGTGTTTAACGTCGGTGCCGTGGCGGCGTTCTTTATTTCAACCTATGTTTTTTTAGTGCCTTTCGAGGAAATGGAAAAATACGGAGCTATTGCGGCATGGGGCTTGCTTGCGGCAGGAAACGTAATCTTTTTACTTTACGATTTTGCAATGACAAACCTTATAAGACTGTATTTGATTAAATGGAGAAAGACCTTTAGAAGAATATTTAAGTTTTGACAGACGCTAAATGCGTCTGTTCTCTTTTCAAAACGTAATTTTTGTGATAGAATAGGTGTATATTTGTTTTTTTGGGGCGAAAGGAGGCTCTTGTTGTGGAGGAGACAAAGAGAGAACATTTACATTCGGGACATAGGAGCAGAGTTAAGGAGCAGTTTGCTAAAAGCGGTATGCGTGATTTTCAGGACCATCAGGTGCTTGAAATGCTTTTGTTTTATGCAATACCTCAACGTGATACAAATGATTTGGCTCATATGCTTATCAATGAATTCGGCTCGCTTGCAGGTGTGTTTGACGCACCGTTGGAGTCGCTTGAGGCGGTAAAGGGCATGGGTAAAAACTCGGCGACGCTTATCAAAATGGTCCCGGAGATTTATTCAAAATATCTCGACAGTAAAAACATTAACAGAAAGCTTGTGCCGAGTGAGCCTGAGGCGGTTACAAAGTATTTTGCTTCAAAATTCATAGGCTATCAGCATGAGGTTATGATGGCGGCTTTTGTCGATAATCAGTGCCGACATAAGAAAACAATTGTCGTTTCAGAGGGCGGTCAGAGCAGTACGGACGTTAACATAAGAAAAATCGCAGCAACCGCAATGAATCTTAATGCAACCTCGGTTATTATTGCACATAATCATCCGCAGGGTGTTGCCGCACCGTCAGGAGCCGATATTGAAGCGGTTAGAGTTATTAAAAAGATTTTCAAGCCGCTTGACTTAACGCTTTTGGATAGCGTGATTATTTCTGATGACAGTGCATATTCAATGGCAAATCACAGCAAATTTGCATACTTATTTGATTATTGATAAAAGATTAAATAATAAATAAAACGGAGGAAAAACTATGTTTGATGCAATGAAAACAAAAAATGAATGTGTCGAGTGGATACGTGATTTTTTTGACAAGAACGGTAAAGACTGTAATGCGGTAATAGGCATTTCCGGCGGCAAGGACAGCTCTATTGTTGCGGCTCTTTGTGTTGAAGCTTTGGGCAAGGACAGGGTTATCGGTGTGCTTATGCCTTGCGGCGTTCAGCATGATATTGATATGGCTGAGTTGCTTGTAAAACACCTTGACATTAAGCATTATGTTGTAAATGTTAAAGCTGCTGTTGACGGCGTGAAGTCGAGCATACCGCTTGAATTATCTGTTCAGTCAACAACAAATATTCCTCCGAGAGTAAGAATGACGGTTTTGTATGCGGTTGCGCAAAGCTGTAACGGACGAGTTGCGAACACCTGTAATTTGTCGGAAGATTGGGTCGGTTATTCAACGAGATACGGCGATGCGGCAGGAGATTTCAGTCCCTGTGCAAATATTACCGTTACAGAGATGAAGCAGATAGGAAAAATTCTCGGACTTCCCGATGCGCTTGTTAACAAGGTTCCGATTGACGGACTTTGCGGCAAGACGGACGAGGAAAATCTTGGCTTTACATACGCTGAGCTTGATAAATACATCAGAACGGGCGAAATTGCCGACCTTAAGAAAAAGGCAATAATTGACGATAAGCACGTTAAAAATCTGTTCAAGCTTAAATATATGGACACCTTTGTTCCGAGTGAAGGCTAACATTAAATTTTTATATAGACAGAAAGGGGGATATTATGGATAAGTTTATTTTACATTCCGAATATAAGCCGACGGGCGACCAGCCTGCTGCAATAGAAAAGCTTGTTGACGGAATTAACAAGGGCTATAACGAACAAACCCTGCTTGGCGTTACAGGCTCGGGCAAGACCTTTACAATGGCAAATGTTATTGCGAAGCTCAACCGTCCTACGCTTGTTCTTGCCCATAATAAAACCCTTGCTGCGCAGCTGTGCTCGGAATTTAAGGAGTTTTTTCCTGAAAATGCGGTTGAATATTTCGTAAGTTATTACGACTATTATCAGCCCGAGGCTTACATTCCGACAACCGATACCTATATCGAAAAGGATTCGGCAATAAATGATGAAATCGATAAGTTGAGACACTCGGCAACCTCCGCTTTGTCCGAAAGGCGAGACGTGATAATTGTTTCGAGTGTTTCTTGTATTTATACCCTCGGCGACCCGATTGATTATCGAAATATGGTTATTTCTTTAAGGCAGGGTATGCAAAAAAGCAGGGATGATTTAATAAAAAAGCTTGTAAGTATTCAATATGAGCGAAATGATGTTAATTTTATAAGAAATAAATTTAGAGTTCGTGGCGATACGGTGGAGATTTTCCCCGTTTATTCGAGCGAAAACGCTATAAGAGTTGAGTTTTTCGGCGATGAAATAGACAGAATTTCCGAAATAAACGCACTTACGGGGCAGGTAAAAAATGTATTGTCTCATGTGGCAATTTATCCTGCTTCGCACTATGTCGTTGCACCTGAAAAGCTTGAAAAGGCAATTACCGAGATACTTGCGGAAATGGAAGAGCAGGTCAAGAAATTTGAAAAAGAGGGAAAGCTTCTTGAGGCTCAAAGAATAAGACAGCGTACCGAATACGATATGGAAATGCTTAGGGAAACGGGATTTTGCAAAGGCATTGAGAACTATTCAAGAGTTATGTCGGGAAGAAAAGCAGGCACGGCACCGTTTACCTTGCTCGATTATTTTCCCGATGATTTTGTGCTGTTTGTCGATGAATCGCATGTAACCTTGCCTCAGGTCAGAGGAATGTACGGCGGAGACCGTTCAAGAAAGGAATCCCTTGTCAATTACGGCTTTAGACTTCCGTCGGCGTTTGATAACAGACCGCTTACCTTTGACGAATTTTATAAAAAAATAGGGCAAAAGGTGTTCGTGAGTGCGACACCGGGCGAGCTTGAAAAGGAAAAAAGCTCACAAATTGTTGAACAGCTGATAAGACCCACGGGACTTCTTGACCCTGAAATATCGGTAAGACCGACAGACGGGCAGATTGAGGATCTTATTTCTGAAATAAATACAAGAACCGAACGCAACGAACGTGTTTTGGTTACTACACTTACAAAGAAAATGGCAGAGAGCCTTACGGAATTTCTTGATACGCACGGCATAAAGGTTAAGTATATGCACTATGATATTGACACTATCGAGCGTATGGAGCTCATCCGTGATTTGCGTTTGGGCGAGTATGATGTTCTTGTAGGAATAAATCTTTTGCGTGAGGGACTTGATATACCCGAGGTGTCGCTTGTGGCTATTCTTGACGCAGATAAAGAAGGATTTTTGCGTTCTGAAACAGCTCTTATTCAGACAATAGGCAGGGCGGCTCGAAATGCCGACGGTCAAGTCATTATGTACGCAGATTGTGTTACGCCGTCAATGGAAAAGGCGATAAGTGAGACCTACCGACGCCGTGAGATACAGATGGAATACAATAAAGAGCATAATATTGTTCCGAAAACAATTAAAAAAGGCGTAAGGGATATTCTTGAAATATCCGCTACTCATAAGGACGAAAGCGGTAAACGCCTGAGCAGGGCAGAGAGAGAAAAGCTTATCATTGAGCTTACAAATGAAATGAAAGCGGCGGCAAAGATACTTGAATTTGAGCACGCAGCTATGTTAAGAGATAAAATTGCAAAATTAAAGGAAGGTAAATAAACCTTGCAAAATAAAAAAATCATTGTAAAAGGCGCAAAAGCCAATAATCTTAAAAATATTGACCTTGAAATTCCCCGTGATAAGCTTGTTGTTTTTACGGGGCTTTCAGGCTCGGGAAAATCCTCGCTTGCGTTTGATACGATTTATGCAGAGGGACAGAGGCGATATATCGAATCGCTTTCTTCGTATGCAAGGCAATTTTTAGGTCAGATGGATAAGCCCGATGTTGAATACATTGAGGGCTTGTCTCCCGCAATATCAATTGACCAAAAAACAACCTCAAAAAACCCACGTTCAACGGTAGGTACCGTTACGGAAATTTACGATTATCTTCGTCTTATTTATGCGAGAATAGGTACTCCGCATTGTCCCGTTTGCGGCAGAGAAATTTCAATGGAAACCGTTGACGGAATTGTTGATAAGGTGTTAAAGCTTCCCGAGGGCGAAAAAATACAGATTTTAGCACCGCTTGTCAGAGGCAAAAAGGGCGAACACGTCAAGGTGCTTGATTCTGCCAGAAAGTCGGGATACGTTAGAGTAAGAGTTGACGGAAGCATTTATGATCTTTCCGAAGAAATCAAGCTTGATAAGAATATTAAGCACAGTATTGAGGTCGTAGTTGACCGACTTGTTATAAATGACGGTATCAGAAGCAGACTTGCCGATTCGGTAGATACCGCCTGCAATCTTTCCGACGGTGCGGTAATCGTTGATGTTGTCGGAAAGGATGAGCTTTTATTTTCACAGAAGTTTGCGTGTCCCGAGCACGGCACCTGCATTGAAGAGATGGCACCGAGGTCGTTTTCTTTTAACAACCCTTACGGCTCTTGCCCGAGGTGTATGGGTCTCGGTACTTTTATGAGAATTAACCCAGACCTTGTTATACCGAATAAAAATCTTTCGATAAATCAAGGTGCGATTTTAGCTTCGGGCTGGTCAAATGCCGACAGCGGAACAATAGCGCAAATGTATTATTCCGCACTTGCCGAGGAATACGGCTTTTCTCTTGATACACCGATTAAGGATTTGTCCGAGGAACAGCTTAACGTCCTGCTTTACGGAACAAACGGCAAGAAAATCAAGATGACAAGGGTAAACGCTTACGGCTCGGGAACTTATCTGACCGAGTTTGAGGGCGTAATAAATAACCTTCAAAGACGGTATAACGAAACCACAAGCGAATATTCAAGAGCAGAGATTACCAAAGTGATGGACGAGTGTAATTGCCCTGAATGTAACGGTAAAAGGCTCAACAAATCGGCTCTTGCGGTTACAATCGGCGGTAAGAATATTATTGAATTCACCGAGCTTTCAATCAGCAAGGCGATTGAATTTATCGACTCGCTTGAGCTTACCGAAAAACAGCATATGATAGCCGATATGATAATTAAGGAGATAAGGCAAAGGCTTTCTTTCCTTGCAAGCGTCGGCCTTGATTATTTGACATTATCCCGTTCGGCAGGCACGCTTTCGGGCGGCGAAAGTCAGCGAATCAGGCTTGCGACACAGATAGGCTCGTCGCTTATGGGTGTGCTATATATCCTTGATGAGCCGAGCATAGGCTTGCACCAAAGAGATAATGACAAGCTTTTAGGTACTTTACGTGAGCTTCGAGATATAGGAAATACGCTTATCGTTGTTGAGCACGACGAGGACACCATCAGAGCTGCAGATTATGTTGTGGATATAGGACCGGGCGCAGGCGTTCACGGCGGAGAGGTCGTTTACAGCGGTAATGTTGAGGGCTTGCTCAAATGCAAGAAATCAATTACGGGACAGTACCTTTCGGGCAAGAAAAAAATCGAAGTACCTGCCGAAAGGCGAAAGGGTAACGGAAACAGTCTTGTTATCAGAAACGCTTCCGAAAATAACCTTAAAAATATTGACGTTGAAATTCCGCTTGGTGAATTTGTATGCGTAACAGGCGTTTCCGGCTCGGGTAAATCCTCACTCATCAATGAAATTCTCTATAAAAAGCTTGCAAATGAGCTTAACAATGCTAAAAAGGCGGTCGGCAAGGTTGACAGCATTGACGGAATTGAAAATCTTGATAAGGTAATAAATATCGACCAATCTCCGATAGGCAGAACACCACGTTCAAATCCTGCGACCTACACGGGAGTTTTCAATGATATAAGAGAGCTGTTTGCTTCGACGCAGGATGCTAAAATCAGAGGCTATTCCGCTTCAAGATTTTCCTTTAATGTCAAAGGCGGACGCTGTGAAGCGTGTCAGGGCGACGGTATAATCAAGATTGAAATGAACTTTTTCCCCGATGTTTATGTGCCTTGCGATGTCTGTAAGGGCGCTAAATATAACAGGGAAACGCTTGAGGTTCATTATAAAGGCAAAACCATTTCCGATGTTCTCGAAATGGCCGTCGAAGAGGGTATGGAGTTTTTCAAAAATCAATCAAAGATTTACAGGAAGCTCAAAACTCTTTATGATGTCGGCTTGGGATATATTAAAATCGGTCAGCCTGCAACCACGCTTTCGGGCGGCGAGGCACAGAGGGTTAAGCTCTCGACGGAGCTTTCAAAAATTGCCACGGGCAGAACGATTTATATTCTTGACGAGCCCACAACAGGCTTGCATACTGCGGATGTTCACGGACTTATCAATGTTCTTCAAAGGCTTGTTGATAAGGGAAACACCGTTGTTGTAATCGAGCACAATTTGGATGTTATTAAAGTGTCCGACCACATAATTGACTTAGGTCCCGAGGGCGGAGACAAGGGCGGTAATATCGTCGTTTGCGGTACACCCGAGGAGGTTGCAAAATGCAAGAAATCCTATACGGGTCAATATCTTAAAAAGATGCTTAAATAATAAAAAGCACTTTGTATCGTTTGTTAAGATACAAAGTGCTTTTTTGTGGCTTTTATTTATTGTTCATTGTCATTTTGATTTTCGGCGGTCTGCGGTTCGTCCTTGACCTCATCGGCATTAAGCTGCTCTTTGATACTGTCAAAATCAATTTCAAAGGTGTCGCTTTCATTGGGGACGGAGACTGATACAGGTGCTTCGTTTAGCATAAGCCATTTATCGACCTTTTGTTTTTTCTTTTTCCTTTTACGATTGACAATTATCGATATTGTTGCAATAAGAATGGTAACGATAGAAACAAAAGAGCCTGCCAAAAGTCCTGACGATACATATGAGAAAACCACCGTATGCTCGCCGGCTTCAATATCAAAGCCTAACAAGCCATTGGAAATTTTATAAATCTCGTCGCTTTTAAGACGTCTTCCGTCAATATAAACATTCCAATTTATATCATAGGGGATTGATGTGAAAACAGCTGAATTTTCACTTGCCGTTATCGTTCCCGTAAGCTTTGTGTCTGAATATTCCGTAATGTTATAATCGCCTTTTTTGAGCTTTTCATAGCCTGCCTTAAATGCTTCCTCGTTAAGACCGTAAGCATAAAAATTGAGCGTTCCTCTGTTTGAGGTGTCCTTGATGGCAATGTCAACGTTTACGGTTTCGCCTGCATTGATTATTCCGAGGTCGATTATATAAGCCTCATCAAGCGAAGTGTAGGTTTCGTTGAATATGCTGCCTGAAACGGTGGCGCTGTCAACGGCGTTTGATTTTATATAAATGTAAACATTTTGCGTTTCTTGCGGTGTAACCTCAAAGCTTACACTGCCCATTTCGTCATTGACCGACTTTGAAAACTTAAACTCTCCGCTTGCAAATTCATTTGGATAAAAATCATTTATATTAGAATATGCCGCATCGTCAATGGCAAGCTTAGTAAACACATTGTCAACGCCCGTTGCCATATTAAACAACTGTTGCTGTGCTTCAAAGGGATTACCGTATATCGAAGAGTCATAATATTTTACAAGGCTGTCTGCGGCAAATGCAACAGACAAGTCATATTTATTTTTATATGCCGTAAATTTATCGTTTGCAAACAAATCTTCGTAAAGATTAGGATTTAGATCCATTTTTTGATTGTCGGCGATATATTTTATACCGAACATTGCATTGTAAACAGGTGTTTGCGGATTGTAGGTGTAGCTGTTAATATAGTTGCCGTACAAGCCGAGATTTTGCTGAAGGTTTGCAACGGTTTCATATGCCATAGAGGAGAATACCGAAACACCGTTGTAGTCAAGCCAGCAAGGGTCCATTCTTGTTTTTAATTTTGTAAGTTCCATACGATAGAAGCCGTTGTTGTCATATTCGTCAATTTTTGCTTTTATGTCTTGAAATTGGTCGTACTCAGCAACATAATTTGTTTTTGACTGATTCATTGAATAATTGTCTGTATTGCCTAAAGCAACTTCTGAAACAACACAGCACAAAAGAAGCAAAGAGAGTGATGAGCTTTGGAAACGCTTGTCTTTGAAGAAATGAAGAATTACAACATATCCGACAGCGAATACAAGGCTTATTATAAGTGAAACGTCGTCAATATTCTTTGATGTTGTTTTTTCAACGAGGATAATGAATGCTATAAGACCAACGCCGACGCCGAGTAATTGCCTGCCCGTGTACTCTTTGATGTTCGTAAATGCCTTGAAAGCAAGTATGAGCAAAACAAAGGAATACATAAATGAAAATCTGTACGGCAAATCATTCGGGAAATGAAGGCCGTGCCAAACAAAGTTGAGATAATTGATATTAAAGCTGAAATAGAGAACTGCAAGCAGGCTGACATAGGAAATTTTTTCTCTTGTAGAGATTTTCTTTGAGAAAAGGTACAACGGAACAAGCAAAAGCGTCAAAATTCCGCAATATACATTGGGAAGAACATCATTTCCGCTGCTTCTGATTGTAGCGTCGGTGCTTGCAAGATGATTTGCAAGGAAATCAAAGGCGGTAAAGTATTTTGTAAAGCATGTGGGGGATGAGCCCGAGGTTGCAGAGCTTTGGGAGAGCATTGCAATAAGCGGGAAAATAGCCGCCGAAGCGAGCAGCACCGCAACGATTGAGGAAAACGCAAATTTGAGTCCGCTTGAAATGAAGAGCGAATTTTTAATTCTGCCTAAGGGCGTATCATAGTATATTTCGCTGAATTTTTTTGAAAACGGATAGTTTGCAGCATAGTAGGTCAGGAAATAGAGGACGGAGAAAATGCAAACCATATACGCCATATAATAGTTTGCAAAAATCATAAGAGCAAGGCTCAAGCAGTAAAGAGCAGGCTTACCCTTATTGATAATACGCTCAATTCCGAGAATGATAATCGGGAAAATTACCATTGCATCAAGCCACATAAGATTCCAATAATAAGCTACGAAATATCCGCAGAAAGCATATAACACGCCGAAAGCCGCAGTTGTATAGCTGTGCTGCTTTTGCGAAGCCTTGAGATAATAGGTAAATGAGGCTGCGGAAAGCACTGCCTTGAGCATTATCAGGCAGGAAATGGCTTCCGTAATGTTTTTATGACCGAAAAGCAATATTATAATTGTCAACGGGCTTGAAAGATAGTTAAAGAAATTGCCGAGAAATGAAGAGCCGAGTCCCGAATTCCACGAATAAATCAGCGATTCTCCGCTTGTGAGTCTGTCATAAAGCTCCGCAAACAACGGGCCGTATTGATGATATAAATCCATTCTCAAAATGGTCATATCGCCGAACGGTACGAGGTCATAGCAGAAGGCTATGAGCAGGAAAATCAGCAGCGACACGAGTGCCGACAGAAATACAAATTTATTGTTTTGATAAAACGCCGAAAGCCTTGTCGGTGTTTTTTCTTTTTTTGCTTTTAACATTGATTGACTCCTAACAAAAAAATATATAAAAGATTTTACCATATTTGAGATAATCTTTCAATATCACATACGGTTAAAATTGTAAACAATATGTGTTCATATTTCAGGACAAGTCGCATATATATTATCGAGGTGAAAAAATGAAGTACTTAAATAACAAAGGAATTAACGATATTCTGTTTTATTTGCCGTTGAGAATTAAGGATGCGGTGTACAAATTAAATGATACGAACAAGTATTCGGTAAAAGAGATAAGACTGCGTGCGGATAAGCCTGTGGTTATTGTTACCGAGAGGGGAAGCTCGTTTTTAACAGGGAACGGGAAGCTGTCATATATTATTTCCGACTCGCTTGTTAAAATTACCTGTGATGAGCTTTCGGAAACGGTAAAAAGGGTGTGCGAATATTCGGTATATTCTCATCAAGAGGAGATAAATCAGAGCTTTATAACTCTTTCGGGCGGGCACAGAGTCGGCTTGTGCGGAAATGCGGTTACAGAACACGGAAAAATCATAAGCGTTCGGGATATTAACTGCATAAATTTCAGGGTTGCAAGCGAAAGAATAGGCTGTGCGAATGAAATAATGGCCTCGCTTTTCAACTCACGACTTTCAAATGTAATAATAGCAGGTCCGCCTATGTCGGGAAAAACAACGGTTTTAAGGGATTTGGTAAGGCAAATTTCCGACGGCAACGCAGGCGAATATTATAAATGTGTGCTTATTGACGAACGGCAGGAGATTGCCGGTACGAGCTCCCTTAAAACGCAATGTAACGTAGGAAGCAACACGGATGTTTTTACCTCTTATCCCAAAAGGACAGGGATTGAGCTTGCGGTGCGTTCTTTTTCTCCCGATATTATTTTCTGTGATGAAATTGCGAGCGAGGAAGAGGCGGAAGTCATCTTAAATGCAATTATGTGCGGTGTGAAATTTGCCGTCAGTATGCACTGCTCATGCCGTGAAGAACCGAATAGACGAAAAGTGTCTAAAGCACTTTTAGAGAGTGGCTTGTTTGATGCAGCGGTCATTCTTGACAGAGGAGAAAACGTCGGAAAGGTGCGTGAGATTATCAGAACGGGCGGTGAAAAAAATGAGAATTTCGGGAATAGCTTTGATTGCGATCGTAATTTGCATTACGGGTAATTATTTTTCGTCGCTCAAGGTTAAAAGAGTAAAAATACTTGAATGTTTTTTAACGTTTATAGGCTATTTACGAACTCAAATCGAGTTTTCACAGCAGCCGCTTGAAAGAATATTGGAGCAAGCCGTTGAATCGAACGAATTTAATGATTGCGGATTTTTGAAGATGTGCCTTGCAAATATCAAAAACGGATTGGAGCTTTCAAACGCTTGGAAAAGCTCCGTTGACACATTTTCGAGAGCTTCTCCGCTGACAAATCATGATTGCAGAACGATAAAGGATTTTTCAAATTCACTCGGTTCGAGCGATATCGGCGGACAAATCAGAAATTGCGAGGCGTATTCGGAAATATTAAAGCAAAGCATTTGCAATCTGAAAAAATCAACCGATAAAGCTGTGAAAATTATAAATACATTAAGTCTGTTTTTGGCGGCGTTTGTAATCATTTTCTTTATTTAGGAGTAATTATGGAAATAGGATTTATTTTGAAAATTGCGGGAATAGGAATAATCGTAGCCGTTCTTAATCAAGTCCTTGTAAAAACGGGACGTGATGACTACGCAATGCTCACGGTTATCGCAGGGATAATTGTTGCAATACTGATGCTTATTCCTCAAATGACGTCGCTTATATCAACTGTAAAATCGGTGTTTGATTTTTGATATGCTGAAAATCTTTGTTTTGGTAATATGCTGCTTGGCTTTACTTATCTATTTCAGACAGATTAAGCCTGAATTTTCATATCTGTTAAGACTTTGCGTGATTTGTTTGGTTTTCGGGCTTTTAATAAGCGGCATTTCCGTACTGTCTGAAAATCTAAGCTACCGTTTTTCTCAATTTTCCTCTTTGAGCGAATATGTGAAAATCTGCCTGAAAATTTTAGGGATAAGCCTTGCTACGCAAACGGTATCGGATATTTGTAAGGATTGCGGAGAAAGCGCTTTGTCCACACTTACCGAAACAGTCGGAAGAATAGCTGTGATTATCCTTGTTTTTCCGATTGCAGAAAAGCTGCTTGAATTGAGCGTAGGAATGTTGAGATGAATACTAAAAGAATTTTTGCCGTGCTTCTGTGTATGCTGTCGTTACTGTTTTTGATGACGGTGGACAGCTTTGCGGCACAAGAGGAAGACTACAAGCAAATTTACAACAAAATAAACGAGGACGGGCAGGCGCTTTTGAAGGAGTCGGGGATAAGCGACGTTGATTTTGAAGAACTTTTGAGCTTGTCTCCCAAAAAGGTCTTTACAGCGATTATCGGTATCGCAAGGGGCAGCTATAAGCAGCCTCTGACTGCTTTTGTAACTCTTATGGGCTTATTTATTGTTGCGTCTTTAGTGAAAAATATGAACGAAAGCCTAAGCGAAAAAAATGATATATTTTCTCTGTTTGAAACAGCGTTTACTCTTTCTGTAATATCCGTCCCCTTGAGCGAAGCAATTTCTTCGGCAGTATCCGCCGTCAAAACTGTTGCTGATTTTATGCTGACCTACATACCTGTTTTTACGGGGATTATTTCCGCAAGCGGTCAGCCTATAACCTCATTTGCGTACAGCTCTGTTGTACTTGCATTTGCTGAAATATTGGTAAAGGGGACGGACGTTTTTATCATTCCGCTGATTTCCGTAATGACTTGCCTGAATGTTTATTCTTCCTTGAACGGCAGGCTTGACCTTTCTAAAATAACATCAGCCGTTAAGAAAACGATAACGGTTGCATTATCAGTAGCGGCAACTGTTTTTGTGGGGCTGATAAACATAAAGGGCAATCTCGCCACCTCTGCCGACAGTCTTGCGATAAAGGGAGTTAAGGCGGCTTCGGGAAGCGTTATACCGATAATCGGCGGCGTGATGGGCGATGCTCTCGGTGCGGTGCTCGGGTCGTTTTCATTGATAAAAAGTGTTTTTGGTGTCTTTGGAATTATCGCTGTTGCGGTAACTGTTTTGCCGAGCATTATCGAGCTTTTGCTGTGGTTTTTCTTTTTGAGCTTTTCGTCGGCTGTTTGCTCATCGTTTGATAACGGTGTATGTGCAAGAGTGCTCGATACTGTGTGCTCAATGATTTCGATTATCAACACTTTTTTGATTTTTGTAGCTACCGTGTTTATTCTGACAACGGGTACTGTGTTGAGCTTGAGGAGTTAAAATGAACGATATTAAAGCTTGGGCTGTAAATCTGTGCGCAATTCTTTTAGTAACAGCGCTTATAAATTATCTTGTGCCAAAGGGCAAGGTAAAGAAAATTTGCGAAACGGCCTTTTCGCTCATAATTCTCGCTGTGTTTTGCTTTCCTCTTTTTGAAATGAAAAATATTGATGCTTCTATATTAAACAATAAATTTGACAGCTTGTTTTCCGAAAAAATCGATTATGCGCTTGCTTATGACGAGTCAATAAAAAGCGCCGTTATGACTATTCTTGATGAAAATAAAATCGGTTATACACGAGTTGAAATAAAATCAAGGACGGAAAATGACGAGTACATACTTGAAAATGTGATTGTTTATCTTGAAAGCACCGAGGACGAACAGCAGGCGACAGCGCTTTTATCGGAAGAGCTGAAAATAGACAGCGGCATTATTTTGGCAGGTGATTAAATGAAACTATCTAAATTAAAAGAGACGATAAAAAATGATAAAAAGCTTGCCGTGCTTCTTGTAATCGGTGTAATAGGCGTTATGCTGCTGGCGATTTCAGAAATTGAAGCAAAGCCGAAAAACGATGAAAGCGGTAAGGCTGATATAAAGACGGTTACACAGGAAACTTATGAAAAGGAGCTTGAAAAGCGTCTTGAAGTAATAGTTTCCTCGGTTGACGGCGCAGGCAGGGCGCAGGTTATGATCACTCTGAAATCGAGTGAGGAAAACAAGTACGCCGTTAATTCTTCTTCGGAAAATCAAATTTCCGACGGGAAATCCAATTCGAAAAGCAGCAATGATTATGTTGTTATCGACAGCTCAAGCGGAGACTCATGCGTTGTTTTAAGAACGGAGTCGCCGAAAATTCAGGGCGTTGTAGTTGTTTGCGACGGAGGTGATAACAGTAAGGTCAAAAATGATGTGACAAATGCCGTCAGTGCTTTGCTCGGCATAAATGTAAATCATATTTCTGTATTGAAAATGAAAAATTCGGAGGGTTAATATGAGCTTAACAATAAAGAGAAAACAAATAGTCGCAGCTTCGCTTGCCGTTGCACTTGCGGCGGCGATGTTTGTTAATTGGTACTATACAAGACCGGTAGCATCGGCTGAAAATGAGCCGGAGCTTACCTCAAGCACGCAGCATTCCGCTAATTTGGGCGACGCTCATTATGTCAATGCTTCGGGGGTTACGGATGAGTATTTTTCGCAAGCGCAGTTAAACAGGGCAAAGGCACAGGAGGAGTCAAAGCAGACGCTTATGACGGTTATCGAAAGCTCGCAGGCGGATGAGGAAAGCAAGAAAACTGCCAATGAAGCACTTGAGAGGCTAAGCCAAAGCATAGCTCTTGAAAGTGAAATCGAAAGTCTTATAAAAGCCAAATCAGGCGGCAATGTTTTTGTGTCGCTCGGCGAGTCCGCAGAGATTGTTTTGCAAAAAGGAACGCTCAACAGCGAAGTGTGCGTGCAAATAAAAGATATAATAAATAACAAAACGGAAATTCCTTTAGAAAAAATTACGATAATAGAGGCAAAATAGTTGTTTATTTTTCAATTTGTGGTATAATAAGCGATGAAAGGTGGTTATTTGATGAGACTTTTTAACCGAACATCGCAGAGCGAGCTTGTTATTTCCGATGATGTAATCGCAAAAATTGCCGCAAGTGCAGTTGAAGAGGTTGACGGCTTCGGCTCGTTTTCACACAAAGCACCTGATTTCAAAAGTCATTCCGTACCGCAGAAAGCGGTTAAGGTTTTGAGCCTTGATAACGATATAAGAATTCAAGTTTATATAAACGTCAAGGACGGATATAACGTTCAAACCGTTTCCGCCGCAATTCAGCGTGCGATAAAAAACTCTGTTCAGAGCATGACCGGCAAGGTTGTCGGTAAGGTTAATGTCTGCATTCAAGGCATTGATTTTTAGAACCTGGATAATTAAATTTTGTTTTACAGGCTTTTTGAAAGGTTAATATTTTCTTTCGGAAAGCCTTATTTTTCTATGTGAGGTATTAGTGCAAAAAATCACCATCACGCCTGTTAGGCAACGCAGGTAAAATCGGTGATTATTTAATAAAATATTTGTTGCATGAAAGGCTATACGGTGAATAGTGTGAAAATCACACTATTCACATAATTAATTATAATGCCCTCGAAATTTGCCTTTGGCAAAATTTTGAGATGGCAGAAATCACCATAACGCCTGTTCAGGCAACGCAGGTTGAACGGTGATTATTTAATAAAATATTTGTTGCCTGAAAGGCTATGGTGATTATTATGACAAGAACTGAAGAACGTGAGCAGGCGTTTATTTTTGTTTTTGAAAAACAGTTTAATGATGATGTTGATACGGACGAGCTTATGTCCTATGCTTATGAGACGGAGTGTTTTGAAAAATCCCTGTTTTCAGAAAGCTTGACAAAGACTGTATATGAAAATCTTGACGCTATTGACGAGGTTATTGAAAAGTATTCGATAGGCTGGAAAAAGGAGAGGCTTCCTAAGGTAACGCTTGCGATACTTCGCCTTGCGATAGCGGAAATTATGTATCTCGACTCTGTTCCGTCAAGCGTTTCGGCAAATGAAGCTGTTGAGCTTGCAAAGAAATACGGTGCTTCCTCCGACGCTTCGTTTATTAACGGAATTTTAGGCTCATACATAAGAGGAACGGAAAATGAGTAATTTTCTCGGTATTGATACGAGTAATTACACAACCTCCGCTGCGATTTACGACGATATAACAGGGCAGGCGATAAGCGAAAAAATGCTTTTACCCGTCAAAGAGGGTGCTATCGGACTTCGCCAGAGTGATGCGGTGTTTCATCATACTGTTCAGCTGCCAGAGGTTATAGAAAAACTGTTTTCTCAGTTTAACGGGAAATTTTCGGCTGTCGGTGTTTCCGCTTCTCCGAGAAGCGAAGAGGGCTCTTATATGCCTTGCTTTTTATCGGGTGTTGCGGTTGCTCGCTCATTGAGTGCCGTGATGAAGCTTCCGTTGTACGAGTTTTCACATCAGCAGGGGCATATAGCCGCAGTTGCATTTTCAAGCGGGAACGATGAATTGCTAAAAAAGGAATTTATAGCGTTTCATCTTTCGGGCGGCACAACCGAGGCTGTGCTTGTAAGACCTGACTGCAAAAACATAATTTCGACCGAAATAATCGCAAAATCGCTTGACCTTAAAGCAGGACAGGCGATTGACAGAACGGGCGTTATGCTTTCGCTTAAATTCCCGTGCGGAGTTGAGCTTGACAGGCTTTCGCTTGAAAGCGATAAGGATTATTCTGTTAAGGCTTCGGTAAAAAATACCGATTGCTCGCTTTCAGGCATTGAAAACAAGACGAAAGCAATGTTTGCAAAAGGCGAAAAGCCCGAGGATATTGCAAGGTTTTGTTTGCAGAGCATTATTGCTTCCGTTGATAAAATGCTCGAAAATATAATTGAAAAATACGGAAATATGCCCGTGCTTTTTTCGGGTGGTGTTTCCTCAAACACTCTTTTAAGAGAATATATGACAGATAAGTATAACGCTGTTTTCTCGTTGCCCGTTTATTCTGCGGACAACGCTTGCGGAACAGCTTATCTTGCAAGCTTAAAATATAGGTAAGGCTATGATCGATGCACGTCCTACCGTTTTGACGGTTACACAACTTAATAATTATGTCAAACGGCTTCTTGACGGTGATTACTCCTTGAACTGCGTCTTTATGGTCGGAGAGATTTCAAATTTCAATAACCATTACAGAACAGGGCATATGTATTTTACTCTAAAGGACGAAAACAGCGCTATAAAAGCCGTTATGTTCAAGTCAAACGCTCAAAGGCTTCGCTTTATGCCCGAGGACGGAATGAGCGTTATTGTCAGAGGCAGAGTGTCGCTTTTTGAGGCGGCAGGAGCTTATCAAATTTACATTGACGATATGCAGCCCGACGGCGTTGGTGCGTTAACGCTTCAGTTCGAGCAGTTAAAGCGCAAGCTTGCCGAGGAGGGCTTATTTGACGCTTCTCACAAAAAGAGCTTGCCGCCATTCCCCGAAAAAGTCGGAATTATTACCTCTCCGACGGGTGCGGCGGTTCAAGATATTAAAAATATACTTTCAAGACGTTTTCCGTGTGCCGAGGCGATTTTATATCCGGTATCCGTTCAAGGCGAAAACTCGGAAAATCAGCTTGTTAAGGCTGTAAATTACTTTAGCAACACAGGTTCTGTTGATGTTGTGATTATCGGCAGAGGCGGCGGCTCGATTGAGGATTTGTGGAGCTTTAACAGCGAAAAGCTTGCCCGTGCAATTTATGACTGCAAGGTTCCGATTATTTCTGCGGTTGGGCACGAAACGGATTTTACGATTTCCGATTTTGTCGCTGACAGACGTGCCGAAACTCCGTCTGCGGCTGCAGAAATGGCAGTTCCCGATATGGCAGAGCTTAAAAAGCAGCTTAATTCTATGAGCTATGAAATAATGAGTATTGTACGCAGTATGATTTCCGAAAGCAGGGAGTCGTTAAACGCCATTAAGAACAATAATTGTCTTAAAGACCCGTTTAACACAATAAATATTAAGCGTATGATGTTGGACGGCACGGAAATTAAGCTCAATTCATTTGCTAAAACCGAAATTCAGAAATACAGGCACGATTTTTCAAGCACGGTTGCGAAGCTTAACGCTTTAAGTCCGTTAAATGTGCTTGCAAGGGGATACAGCGTGGCGTATTCTAACGGAAAAATCGTGAGTTCGTCCGATAATTTGACGGTTGGCGACAGCTTAAACATTGATTTTTACAACGGAAGTGCCGTTTGTGAAATAAAGGAGTTAAAATGAAGGAATTAACTTATGAGCAGGCGTATAAACGCCTTGAGGAGATAGTTGAAAAGCTGGAAAACGGCAGCGTTCCCCTTGAAGAGTCTATGAAGCTTTTTGAGGAGGGCACGAAGCTTGCAAATTTCTGCAATTCAAAGCTTAATGCCGCAGAGCAGAAGTTCACACAGCTTATTACCGAGAATTCGGAGAGTGATAATAATGAGTAATTATACCGTAAATGAATACGCAGAGCTCATTGAGAAGGAGCTTTCAAAACGTCTTTATAGCGTTAAAGACGGTCAGGATTATGTAAGAGAAGCTATGAATTATTCGCTGTCTAACGGCGGAAAGCGTATAAGACCTATTCTTACGCTTGAGTTTTGCAAGCTTTGCGGCGGAAGTATTGAGGACGCTATGAACTTTGCGTGTGCGGTTGAAATGATACACACATATTCGCTTATTCATGACGATTTGCCCTGTATGGATAATGACGATTTCAGACGAGGCAAGCCCTCTTGTCATAAGGCTTACGGCGAGGAATATGCGCTTCTTGCAGGCGACGGACTTTTGACGCTTGCATTTGAAACCGCTTTGCTTGACGGCAATAATGTTTTGCCCGAGAATAAAATTCTTGCTGCTCGCACACTTGCTTCGCTTGCGGGTATTGCAGGTATGGTCGGCGGTCAGGTGCTTGATTTAAAGGCTGAAAAGACAACGCCGGATTATGACAAAATCAAAACCATTGACGCACTTAAAACAGGCGCACTTATAAAATCGGCTGTGCTTTTGGGCTGTTATGCGGCTAACGCTACGGATAAAGCAAAGCTTGAAGCAGCTGAAAGGTACGCAGAGTGTATCGGCTTCGCATTTCAAATTGTTGACGATATTCTTGACGTTACAAGCGATACCGAAACGCTCGGGAAGCCTGTCGGAAGCGACGAAAAAAATGAAAAGGTCACTTATGTTTCATTGCTCGGAATTGAAAAGTCGAAGCAAATCGTTGAACAGCTTACAAATGAGGCTTTGGCGGCTCTCGACGTGTTTGATAACGGGAAATCCGAGTTTTTGAGAAATTTTGCAATCAGTCTTGCTGACAGAAAAAAATAATTCTGTCGGAGGTTTTATTATGTATTTGGAGAACATTACATCGCCTGCCGATGTTAAAAAAATTGATAAAGGCGATTTGCCGAAGCTCGCAGAGGAGTGCCGTGAGGTGCTTATTGACACCGTGTCCGAAAACGGCGGTCATCTTGCGTCAAACCTCGGTGTTGTTGAGCTTACAATCGCTTTGCACAGGGTGTTTAATTCGCCTAAGGATAAGATTATTTGGGACGTAGGTCATCAATGCTACACGCATAAGCTCTTGACGGGCAGATACTCGGAATTTTCCACCTTGCGCACGCAGGACGGCTTGTCGGGCTTTTCAAATCCCAATGAGAGCGAGCACGACATATTTTTCAGCGGGCACTCGAGCGTGTCGATTTCGCAGGCTCTCGGAGTTGCGACTGCAAACAGCATAAACAATGACAAGCACTCTACAATAGCGGTTATAGGCGACGGAGCGCTTACGGGCGGACTTGCTTATGAGGCGCTTAACAACGCAGGGCGAACAGGCAAAAATCTTATTGTTATTTTGAATGACAATGAGATGTCTATATCCAAAAATGTCGGCTCGGTTGCACGTTATCTTGCGGTAATTCGTTCAACTCCGAGATATTATAAGCTCAAGGCTCATACCGAAACCGCAATTAACAAAATCCCTTTGATCGGTAAAAGGCTTTCGGCACGAATTTACGCGTTAAAAACAAGAATTAAAAACTATATTTACAAAAGCACATTCTTTGAGGATTTCGGCTTTAGATATATGGGTCCTATCGACGGTCATAACATAGATCAGCTTTGTGAGGCTCTTGAAACCGCAAAAATGGTCAAGGACGTTCCCGTTCTTTTGCATATATCAACGACAAAGGGAAAAGGCTACGACTTTGCCGAGGAAAATCCGAGCGAATTTCACGGCGTATCAAAATTCAACATAAACACGGGCGAGCCTATATATTCTGGTAAGAACTTTTCTTCGGAATTCGGCGAGCTTATGTGCGCTCTTGCTTCAAAGGATAAGCGAATTTGTACAGTTACAGCTGCAATGAGTCTCGGTACGGGACTTGAACCCTTCAAAAAGGAATATCCGAAAAGATTTTTTGACGTCGGAATTGCCGAGGAACACGCAGTTACCTTTTGCGCAGGGCTTGCAAGGGGTGGAATGGTTCCCGTATTTGCTGTTTATTCGTCGTTCTTACAGCGTTGCTTTGATCAGCTTGTTCACGACGGAACAATGCAAAATCTTCATATGATAATTGCCGTTGACAGAGCAGGCTTTGTCGGAGAGGACGGAATATCGCATCAGGGCATCCTTGACGCTTCTTTACTCAATTCAGTTCCGAATATCACAGTATTTTCGCCGAGCAATTATGATGAACTGAAAAATTCGTTTATCAACGCCATATATCATACAGAGGGCGTTGTTGTTATCCGCTATCCGAGAGGACAGGAAAAGACAATCAACGAAGAAAACTATACTCTTATTGATAAAAATTACAGTATTTATTCAAGCGAAAAAGCGGAAAACTGTATTGTTACTTACGGGAAAATCAGCTCGCACGCTTGCCTTGCCTGCGACAGATTAATTTCCGAGGGCAAGAGCTTCTTTGTTATAAAGCTTAACAGGATTAAGCCTATTGACGTGGAGACTGTGAAATTGGCACTTAATTGTAAAAATGTGTATTTCTTCGAGGAAGGTACGAAAAACGGCGGTATTGCCGAAACCTTTGGCTGTATGCTCGAAGAGAGAGGCTTTTGCGGAGTTTACAGGGCAACGGCGATAACCGACAGCTTTGTCGAACACGCTCCCGTGTCGGAGCTTTATAAAAAATACAGTCTTGATACGGACGGTATATATAATATTTGTACGGAGTAATTATGGCACAGAATAAAAGACTTGATGTTGCGCTTTTTGAACAGAATTTTACCGATTCACGGGCAAAAGCAGGCGCATTGATTATGGCAGGGCAGGTTTATGTCAACGGTCAAAAGATAACAAAGGCAGGCTATTCCCTTAAAGGCACCGATAAAATCGAGGTCAGGGGAGAAAAACTGCCGTTTGTCAGCCGTGGCGGATTAAAGCTTGATAAGGCAATGAAAGCCTTTGATATTTCGCTTGACGGACTTGTTTGTATGGATATCGGCGCTTCGACGGGCGGCTTTACAGATTGTATGCTTCAAAACAATGCGGCAAAGGTCTATTCCGTTGACGTCGGCTACGGTCAGCTTGCGTGGAAGCTTCGAACGGATGAACGTGTTGTCAATATGGAGCGTACAAATTTCAGATATTTGACCATTGACGATATCGGCGAAAAGCTCGATTTTGCAAGCTGTGATGTGTCGTTTATATCGCTTAAAAAGATACTTCCCGTGCTTTTACCGCTTCTTAACGACGGTGCTTGCAGTGTTTGTCTTATTAAGCCTCAGTTTGAGGCAGGACGTGAAAAGGTCGGTAAAAAAGGTGTAGTCAGAGATCTTTCAACTCATAAAGAGGTTGTAAAGGATATATTGAATTTTGCATATGAAACAGGCTTTTCGGTGCTCGGGTTTGACTTTTCGCCCGTTAAAGGACCGGAGGGTAATATCGAATATCTTATGTATTTGAAAAAGGAAAACGAGCCACAGTTTAACAGCTTTGATATTGATGCGATTGTTGACGCTTCACACAACACGCTCAATTCGGGAGAATAAGATGAGAATTGCTATTATTCCTAATTTAACAAGAAAGCATGCCTACGAGGTTACAAAAAACGTCTGTGATTTTCTTTCGGAAAACGGAGTCGAATACTTTTTTGAGGATAACCTTGAGGGGCAAATCGGTTTTGATTGCCGATTTATGAGCTCGGACGAGTTTCTCGGCACCTGCGACATTGTAATTGCTGTCGGCGGAGACGGTTCAATTATCCACGCCGCAAAAAAAGCCTGTAAATACAACAAGCCTATTTTGGGTGTAAATGCAGGAAATCTTGCTTTTATGGCAGGTCTTGAAAAGAACGAAATACCGCTTATTAAAAATCTTATCAGCGGGAATTATGTTACCGACAACAGAATGCTGCTTGAGGTGTCTGTTTTCGATAAGGACGGAAATTCAATAGTCCGTGAGGATTTTTGCGTAAACGATATTGCAATCGCAAGAGGCGAGCCGATAAAAATGGTTAAGCTCAATGTTGCTTGTGATGGGAACAGGATAAACGAATATTATGCCGACGGTATAATAATTTCGACGCCGACAGGCTCAACCGCTTATTCGCTTTCGGCAGGCGGACCTGTCGTTGACCCGAGAATTGAGAGTATTTTGCTCACACCGATTTGCACACATTCTCTTTTTGCACGCTCTATTGTTTTCGATTCTAATTCGGAAATCTGCGTAACAGTTCCCGAAAGTGAAAAAGAGGTTATTTGTATTTCCTGCGACGGAGACGACTCGATTGTTATTCCGGCAGGAAGCAAGCTGATAATTAAAAAATCAAAGGTCTATGCTGACTTTATAAGAATAAAGAACGATTCGTTTATTGACATATTGAACAGTAAGCTGTCGCAACGGAGGGTGTAGTGTGAAAAATCACACTATACTATCTAAAGCCCTCAAAATTTACCTTTGGCAAAATTTTGAGATGGCTGAAATCACCATAACGCCTGTTCAGGCAACGCAGGTAAAATCGGTGATTGTTTAATAAATTATTTGTTGCCTGAAAGGCTATGGTGAATAGTGTGAAAATCACACTATTCACATAATTATAATGCCCTCAAAATTTACCTTTGGCAAAATTTTGAGATGGCAGAAATCACCATCACGCCTGTTCAGGCAACGCAGGTAAAATCGGTGATTATTTAATAAATTATTTGTTGCCTGAAAGGCTATGGTGATTATGAAAAAGAAACGACATGAAATGATTTTGAAGCTTATAAAGGAAAACGAGGTTGCTACTCAGGATGAGCTTCTTTCAATGCTTATCAGTAACGGCTTTTCAGTAACTCAGGCTACCGTATCGAGAGATATTAACGAGCTCCATTTGATTAAGATTCAGGGTGAAAACGGTCAAAAATATGCAAAGAGCGAGCAGCACTCTCACAACTTTAATAAATTCCATTTGATTTTTTCTCAATCGGTTATTTCGGTTGAATGTGCAGGAAATATCTGCTGTATAAAATGCTTTGCAGGCACGGCAAACGCTGCCGCGGCTACGGTTGACGCACTTAATTATAAAGAGGTTGTCGGAACGCTTGCGGGCGACGATACACTTTTTGTGCTTCTCAAGACTCCCGAGATCGCAGAGGATTTTAAGAGTAAGATAGAAGAGCTTTTAGGTTAGGAGTTAAACAATGCTTTCAAATCTTAAAATTGAGAACATAGCAGTTATAAAAAAAGCTGTCATTGATTTTAAGGACGGCTTTAATGTTATGACGGGTGAGACGGGTGCAGGAAAGTCAATTATCATTGACTCCCTGAACGCCGTTCTCGGCGAACGAACCTCAAGAGAGCTTATAAGGACGGGTTGTGACTTTGCAGAGGTTACGGCTTTGTTTTACGATGCTTCCGATGAGGTAAACTCCATTCTCAATGAACTTGATATACCTAAAGAGGACGACGGAGCGATACTTGTTGTCAGAAAAATGTCTCCCGACGGCAAGAATATTTGTAAGGTTAATTCCGTTTCCGTTACGGTTTCGATGCTTAAAAGACTTGGAAAGCAGCTTGTTAATATTCACGGTCAGGCTGATAACCAAACCTTGTTAAATGAAGAAAATCATTGTTCATATATAGACAGAATTGCTGAAAATGAAGCGATTTTTGACCGTTTTTCAGATAGCTATAAAGAGTATGTTGCTTTGAAAAATCAGCTTGCTTCGCTCAATATCGACGAGGAGCAGAAGCTTCGCAGAATGGATATGCTTGATTATCAAATTGCTGAAATTGAGGCGGCAAACGTCAAAATCGGCGAGTGGGACGAGCTTCGTGAAAAGCAAACCCTGTTCAGAAATATAGAGAAGCTTTCAAGTGTTTTAAGTGCCGCTTATGCGTATCTTGAGGGCGACGATGAAGCACAGGGAGCTGTGTCCTTGAGCTTTAGCGCTTTGAACAAATTAAATTCCGTTTCCGATATTTCAAAGGATATTTCTGAGCTTTCGTCAACACTTGAGGAAAAGGCTTATGATTTATCGGCAATCGGAGAGCAGGTAAAGGATTTGCTCGACAGCCTTGATTTTGATGAAAATTCTGTTGCACTTGTTGAGGAAAGGCTTGATGTTTTATATGAGCTTTCCAAGAAATACGGCAAAACAGAAGAGGATATACTTAATTTTTATAACAATGCGGTTGAAGAAAGGAATTCAATCGAGAATTCAGACGAAATTAAACGTAAACTGACCGCAGAGGTAAACGCAGCATACGAAAAAGCTCTTGAAAATGCAAAGGAGCTTTCAAAGACAAGAATTTTTGCAGGAAATCTCTTCTCAAAAAATGTTTGCGAGGAGCTGCGATTCCTTGATATGCCGTCGGTTAGGTTTGCGGTGGATATAAAAGACTGTCAGCTTTGCGAAAACGGAATTGATAAGGTTGAGTTTTTGCTTTCGGCAAATGTCGGCGAGGATTTGAAGCCGCTTTCAAAAATCGCTTCGGGCGGCGAGCTTTCAAGAATTATGCTTGCGATTAAAAGCGTCCTTTCCGAAAAAGACGGTATTTCAACCCTTGTTTTTGATGAAATAGATACGGGCGTAAGCGGTAGTGCGGCGCAGAAAATTGCCGTTAAATTAAAGCAGGTATCACACTCGCATCAGGTTATTTGCGTAACGCATCTTGCACAGATAGCGGTCTATGCGGACGAACACCTGTTTATTTCAAAATCCGAGCACGACGGGCAGACCTATACAGAGCTTAAATCTCTTTCCTTTGATGAGCGAAAGAGCGAGCTTGCACGCATTATGGGCGGCTTTGAGGTTACAAACGCAATGCTCGAAAGTGCGGAACAGATGCTTTTAAGTGCAATCAAGGTTGACAAATAATTTTTAATGTGTATAATTGTGTAGTATATTTCAAAGACGTTGATGCGAAGAAGTAGCAGAAATGACCGTTTCAGAGAGTTGCCGTTCGGTGCAAGGCAATATCGGAAAACTGTGAAATACATCGCTGAGTCGTTGCCTTGAACTTTATTTGTAGGGGCAAACGGGTGTTCCCGTTACAGAACGGAGTAATTTTACTCACAGAGGTCGGCTTTGTGAAAAGTCGGCAAACTGAGGTGGTAACACGAAATTTTCGTCCTCTGCTTTTTGCAGAGGACTTTTTATTTTTTTAGGAGGTATAATTATGGGAATTTATGAAGAGCTTAAGCAGAGAGGACTTATCGCACAGGTAACGGACGAGCCTGAAATAAAGGAGCTTGTCAACAACGGAAAGGCAGTTTTCTATATCGGCTTTGACCCGACGGCAGACAGCTTGCACGTTGGACACTTTATGGCACTTTGCCTTATGAAAAGATTACAGATGGCAGGCAACAGACCTGTTGTCTTGATAGGCGGCGGTACGGGCTATATCGGAGACCCCTCTGGCAGAACAGATATGCGTTCTATGATGACTCCCGAGACTATCCAGCACAACTGCGATTGCTTCAGAAAGCAGATGGAGAGATTTATCGAGTTCGGCGAGGACAAGGCAATTATGGTAAACAATGCCGATTGGCTTCTCAAGCTCAACTACATTGACCTTTTGCGTGATGTCGGAGCATGCTTCTCCGTAAATAATATGCTTCGTGCGGAATGCTACAAGCAGAGAATGGAAAAGGGACTTTCTTTCCTTGAATTCAACTATATGATAATGCAGAGCTATGACTTCTATCATCTTTTCAAGCACTACGGCTGTAATATGCAGTTCGGCGGAGATGACCAGTGGAGCAATATGCTCGGCGGTACGGAGCTTATCAGAAAGAAGCTCGGTAAGGACGCTTACGCTATGACAATCACTCTTTTGCTCAACAGCGAGGGCAAGAAGATGGGCAAGACTGCAAACGGTGCTGTTTGGCTTGACCCGAATAAGACAAGTCCGTTTGATTTTTATCAGTATTGGAGAAATGTCAGCGACGATGACGTTCTTAAATGTATTCGTATGCTTACATTCCTTCCGCTTGAGGAAATCGATAAAATGGACTCTTGGCAGGGCAGTCAGCTCAACACAGCTAAAGAAATTTTGGCTTATGAGCTTACAAAGCTTGTTCATGGCGAGGAAGAGGCTCAAAAGGCTCAAGAGGGTGCAAGAGCGTTGTTCTCGGGTGCAGGAAATACCGAAAATATGCCGACCTTCGCACTTACCGATGATGACTTTACGGATGATGAAATCCTTGTAAGCGAAATTATGTTGAAAGCAGGGCTTATTTCCTCAAAGGGAGAGGGCAGACGTCTTATTGAGCAGGGCGGGGTATCCGTTGATGACGTCAAGGTTGCATCTCCGTTTGAAACCGTTAAAAAATCGGACTTCAAGGACGGTAAAATCATAATCAAAAAGGGCAAAAAGGTATTCTACAAAATTACCTATTGATAATCACTTTAACTAAGGGCAGGCTTCGGCTTGCCTTTTTTATTAAGGCTTTCTTGGTAATATATGAAAGCTGTTCGCATATAATCTATCAGGGGTGTTTTTATGAATTGCTGTGTAATCGATTTATGCGAAAAAGAAGTAATAAATCTAAAGGACGGCGCTCGGCTCGGCTGCGTAAACGATGTTGAAATCGACACCTGCTCGGGCAGGGTAGTCGCAATAATTGTAAAATGCCGTTCGAAGCTGTTAAACTTCGGAAATAAGCAGGATGATATTAAAATCTGTTGGGAGCAAATTGAGGTAATCGGCGACGAAACAATTCTTGTGAACATAGATTGTGTTCCCGGCTGCTGTAAAGCACAAAAATCAAGCGGATTTATAAACAATCTGTTCCGTGAGGGATAGCCGTAACCACCGTTTCAGTCGGTGGTTTTATTTTTGTTTTTTGCAAGTATTTTTTGCATTTGCCGATAAAGTATGCTATACTGTACTCGTTAATCGAAAGGGTGATGTAAATGTCAAAATGGGACAGAGATTATCTCGATTTATGCAGGAAAATACTTTCGCAGGGAACGGAAGTCGAAAATAGAACAGGTATCAATACGGTAAAAGTTCCGTCGCACCATTTTCACTTTGATTTGTCGCAGGAATTTCCCGTGCTTACCACAAAGCAGCTTTTTATCAGACAGGCTGTTTTGGAAATGCTTTGGATTTATCAGGCACAGTCAAATGATGTTCGTTGGCTTAAAGAACGCAACGTCAATATTTGGAATGAGTGGGAAATCGACGAAAACGGCTTTTGGAATGCAACTCAAATGCTTCCAGATAAGGACGGAAAGCTCGTTAAAACCGAAGTCCATAAAGAGTTCGGCAAGGAATATGCCCATACAATAGGCACGGCTTATGGCTATATCGTAAATAAATTTCAGATGACGCAAGAGCTTATTGATAAGATAAAAAATCATCCCGAGGATAGGCGTATGATTATGACGCTTTGGCAAAATGATTATCTTGATACGGCAGTTCTTCCGTCATGCGTTTGGTCGAGCGAATGGGATGTTACAAACGGTAAACTCAACGCTTGGGTTCATCAGCGTTCTTGCGATGTTCCGCTTGGATTACCTTTCAATGTTACACAATATGCAACCCTTTTGAGTATGCTCGCTCAGGTTTGCGGCTTGCAGCCCGGCACGCTTGATTGGAGCATTAAGGATGCGCATATATACGTTAATCAGATTGATGGCATTAAAGAGCAGATACGCCGTCAGGATGAAAACGAGGATATTCCTGCGCCGAAGCTTTGGCTCAATCCCGAGGTTGACGATTTCTTCAAATTCGACAACTCGGCAGAGTGCAAGGATATTAAACTTATAGATTATAAGCATATGGGAAAAATCGCTTTCCCGATAGCACAGTAAGAGGTGAATATGGCAATTTCAATTATAGCCGCAATCGGCAAAAACAATGAGCTTGGTAAGAATAATGACCTTATTTGGCATTTTAAGGAGGATATGAAGTTCTTCCGTGAAACCACAACGGGAAATACCGTGCTTATGGGCAGAAAAACCTTTGAGTCCTTACCGCACGCTCTTCCAAACAGACGAAACGTTGTTGTTACGAAGGATGAAAACTATATAGCGGAGGGTGCAGAGGTATTTCACAGCGTTGAAGAAGCGTTGAAAAGCACTGAAAATGATAACGTTTTTGTTATCGGCGGAGCTATGATATACAACGAGCTTTTACCGTTTTGCGACAAGCTTTATTTAACTGAAATTGACGATGAGTGTCCCGATGCCGACGTTTACTTTCCGAAGTTTAACAAGAGTGAATATTCAGCTGAAAAATTAACCGATTATACGGTTAACGGCGTACATTTTTCACATATTATATACAGTAAATGATTTATTAAAAAAAAGGAGAAGATAGTATGGAAATCGTTAAGGTTAACGTTAGTAACTTTGCTAAAGAGGTTACAAAGTCGGATAAACCCGTGCTTTTGGATATTTATGCCGATTGGTGCGGTCCTTGTAAAATGCTCGCTCCCGAGCTTGAAGCGTTTGCAAGTGAAACTGACAGCGTAAAGGTATGTAAGCTCAACGCCGATGAAAGCACAGACCTTGCAATGATTTACGGCGTAATGTCTATTCCTACGCTTTTGCTTTTCAAGGACGGCAAGGAAATTGCCCGCCATGTCGGCGGCTGCGAAAAGCAGGATATAGCGGATTTTTGCAAAGCTAATCTTGGATAAAATCAAAAAGGATATAATTATAAAACCGGCCATCTCGTAATTGAGATAACCGGTTTTTTGTTGTTATAATTTGAATTCCTTTTTGTCGTCGAGGCGAAAAAGGACAGGTTCATTTCCCGAGGCCGCTCCGCAGTCAATGCAAGTCCAGGTACGTGTTTTGACAATTTTTCCGTTGTATTGTTCTCCGAAAAGGTGAGTAGGCGTGTGTCCGAATACTGTGTGGATATAGTCATAGTATTCGTCGTTAAGCTCAGGCTCTGCCCAAAGTAGCTCGTTAGCGGAATAATCGCTTATCTTTTTGTCGGGACTGAAATTATCAAGCCCTGCGTGCACTAAAATATATTTTTCTCCGTTGACGTTTACTTCCTTGTAAAGCGGACAACTGCGAAGATAGTCAACAATTTTATAGCGAGATTCAACATCAAGCTTCGCAAGATTACGAAGCGTAACACCGCCGCCGTTAAAGAGATAGTTTATCAAAAGCCTGTTTTTCTTTTCGCCAAAATCTTCAAGAAACGCATCAGTTACATTCTCAAAGATAAAATCACATGCTAAAAGCATAGCTTCGTGATTGCCCATAATCAGCTCTGCATTTGGTTTATTAATAAGCCATTGCAGTACGCCAATTCCGCCGTCGCCGTTACGGTCTATTATGTCGCCGAGTATGTAAAGCCGGTCGTTTTCGCTGAAATTTGCCTTTTTAAGCAGCTCTTTCAGCTTTTCAATTCGGTAACCGTGCAAATCCGAAATCACATAGGTCATATTTCCCACTCCTTATAAAAATTAAAATTACCTGTTAACTATTATAACATTATACATCACAAAACGTGACATTTTGAGGACATAAAAGTAAATTGCCGGTGTAACATTTTTCGGACTGTGGTAAATTGGGTAGGGGGGTCAGGTTATTTTTTTAATTGATATTATGAATGTTATCACAAATACAGAATTGAAATTCATTGACAATTATTTTTGACAATGCTATACTTCTTATGTTCGCTCAGGGAGCGATTGTTCTGTAATAACGAAAGCCGAACAGGTGCAGACTGAGACAGCTGTAGTTGTTCGGCTTTTTGAATACAAATTTTGTGATGCGATTTTCAGAAAACGGACACGGAAAAATCAGGCAGATTTCAGGAGAATAAAAATGACGAAGGATGAATATTTGATAACGGAACCGCCACTCAAGGCGTTGACTGTTTTTGCTATGCCTATGATTTTGGGCAGCTTCTTTCAACAAGTATATAATATGGCTGATTCAATTATCGTCGGTCAATTTGTCGGCTCATCTGCGCTTGCCGCCGTCGGTGCCTGTGCCGCACTTACGAATGTTTTTATTTGCATTGCACTTGGCGCAGGAGTTGGTGCAGGCGTGCTTGTAAGCCGTTATTTCGGTGCTCAAAATTACGGCAAGATGAAAACTATTGTGTCTACTTCGTTAATCAGCTTTTTGCTTTTAAGCATATTTCTCGGTGCTTTTGGATTTTGCGCTTCTCATTGGATGATGAGCATACTGCAAACGCCTGCGGATATAATAGGGGATGCTGTGCTGTATTTGCGTATCTATTTTGCGGGCTTTCCGTTTTTATTTATGTACAACATTTTGTCAACAATGTTTACTTCAATCGGCGAGTCGAAAATCCCACTGTGGCTTTTAATATTTTCATCTGTTTTGAATATCATTATGGACCTTTGGATGGTGGGCGGTCTTAAGCTCGGCGTGTTCGGTGCGGCTCTTGCCACTCTTATCGCTCAGGGAATTTCCGCCGTACTTTCTCTTTTGATTTTTCTCAATCGTATGAAAAAATACTCAGGTTCGTTTCGTCGGTTTGACAAAAGCGAGCTGCGTTCAATGCTTAAAATCGCCGTTCCGTCTGTTCTTCAGCAATCAACAGTATCAATCGGAATGATGATTGTACAAGCGGTCGTAAATCCTTTCGGAACGCAAGCTCTTGCAGGATATGCGGCAACTATGAGAGTAGAGAATGTTTTTTCGCTGATATTTGTATCTATCGGAAATGCCGTGTCGCCGTTTGTTTCCCAAAACCTCGGTGCAGGAAAAATTGACCGTATTAAAAAAGGCTACCGTGCCGCTTTACTGTTAGATGTATGCTTTGCCGTTCTGGCATTTGTAATTATCGAAACACTACATACACAAATTTCTTCGCTTTTCTTAGGCAAGGACGGAACAGCGTTAGCGTATCAAGTTTCCGGCGATTATATGAAATGGATTGGCTACTTCTTTATATTTATGGGTATCAAAATGGCGACAGACGGCGTTCTTCGAGGACTTGGAAATATGCGACCGTTTTTAATTGCAAATATGGTCAACCTTGCAATACGCTTGTCGGTAGCATTGATTTTTGCACCACGCTTTGGTATCGCATTCGTTTGGCTTGCAGTACCGGCAGGCTGGCTTGCCAACTTCATAATTTCCTATGCCGCACTAAGAAAATCTTGGCCGAAGAATACGGCGACTTAGAAATATTTACATTATTTAGCGAAACAAACAGGCTTACCCCGAGTTATAAGGTAAGCCTGTTTTCTATGTTGGAATTATATAAACTGCACGTTGTCTCTTTTCGATTATCCTTATCAGTTTATGTATCTGTCTTTTTTCGCACTTTTATTTACAACACAATAAGAAACTACAAAAAGAACTGCAACAAACGGAACGAAATACCACGCCTTTTGAGTATCCTGTAATGTTGCGATATAATCATAGCCGCCATGCAAAAGGGCAGGAATAAAAATACTGAAAAATCTGAATATTTCGCTTAAAACATTATGATTTTTGTTATAGTATTTTTTAGCAATGCCATAAAATATTCCCATAAAAACGCCGAAGCATGCGTGCCCGGGTATTGCTGTTATTGCTCTTACAATTGCCGTCGAAAATCCGTAGCTTAATACATAATTTATGTTTTCCCAAAGAGCAAAGCCCAATGATGTAAATGTTGCATAAACTACACCGTCATATTGGCAATTAAAGTCCGGGCTGTTCCAAGAATATTTTTTCATCATTAAATATTTCGAGGATTCTTCGGATATGGCAACAACGACAAAATACAGTAAAATATTATATAATTGCGTGTTTTCCTTAACAAAAGAGCTTAAAATCCATTGCCCTATTCGCTCTTCGATCATCGCAATCAAGGTTGAAAGTATGCCGGCAATTATGAGTTTTCGCAGCAATCTCGGGCTTTCCTTTTCAATATGATCTGATTTATATACTTTTATCATCAATATAGCAGCAGGTATAACTGCTGCCAGCACCAATATCCAGTTATAAACTAAAATCGGTTCAATCAAATAATAAAACATCTTTCTTGCTCCTTGCAGAATAAATAAAAAATACAATTATATAAGTTATATAATACTATAATAAAATTTAAAAAGCAATATAAGTTCGGCTAAGGTTTATTATAAATCCAACCACGATATATAATAAAAAACAAAACCTCAAATCAATTGATAAATGCCAAGTGTTAATCGGCGTTACAAACGGATTTGAATTGTGATATAAGATGGGTAATCGTTATTTGAGCAGATGAAAAAACAGCGTGAGAATTCCTCACGCTGTAAGTAATTAAATATTCAATTAAATGTTATATGGTCAGATTTTCCAAATCAAATGGTGATTGATAAATAAACATTATAAGCTATCAGACAACACCTTGATTTTTTCATCACGGCTAAGAGTCTTATAACCGCCATCCATTGTCAGTGTTAAATCGGCAATGTTTTCTATATCATCTTTGGTAACTCCCAAATCGGATATATTAGTAATAACACCGATTTCGTTCATCCAATTTTCCATTGCAAGTAATCCTTCTTTTGCAATTTGCTCATCTGTTTTTCCTTGAGGGGAAACGCTCCAAACATTGATTGCAAAACGCTTAAATTTATCAAGTCCGTAAGGCATAATATATCTGTAATATGCGAGAGAAACAGCAGAAAGCGTCATACCGTGGGTTGCATTTGTATAGCCTCCGACTGCCTGACCGAGCATATGAACCTCCCAATCGGTTGTTTTGCCTTTGGCAATAAGAGTGTTAAGCGCCCAAGTAGCAGTCCACATAATATTACTTCTTGCCTCGTAATCGTTAGGATTTTTTACCGCAACAAGACTTGAGTGAACAACACTTTTCATAAGTGCTTCGCTGATATAATCGCTTGTATTATCATCAGTTCCTGAAAAATATTGTTCGCAAATATGATTGAAAATATCATAAATTCCCGACACCATTTGGTATTTCGGCAATGTCAATGTAAAGCGAGGATTGAGGATTGTAAATCTCGGCATAATCTTTTCATCTGCAAAGACATGACCGATTTTTTCTTTAGTATTCTGATTTGTAATTACAGAACCTGCGTTCATTTCCGAACCGGTTCCAACCATAGTCAAAACACAGCCAATCGGTATTATTTCACAATCCGGTTCTTCAAAACGGACAAAATATTTTTCCCAAGGATCATCATTACAATTAACAGAAACAGAAAGTGCCTTTGAAAAATCGCAAACAGAACCACCGCCAACTGCGAGAATAAAATCCGCATTATGATTTCTTGCTATTTCTATACCTTCATAAAGTTTTTCAACAGTCGGATTTGGCATCACGCCCTCAATTTCTGTGATGTTTTTATTACTTTCTTTTAGAATTTTGATTATATCGTCATAAATACCATTCTTTTTTATAGAACCTGTACCATATACAAGTACAACATTATCACCGTATTTTTTCAATTCATCACTTAAATTGGATAATGAATTTTCTCCAAAATAAAGTTTTGTCGGATTACAATAACTAAAATTTCCTAACATAATTTTGCTCCATTCTTTAATAATATAGAAATTTAATTACACATTTTTACCCATTTGATAAGCAAGTTTCATTGCAGGGTGATTTTTAATTTCACCTTTTTCATACACACCCCCGGCAATAACAGCTCCTTTTTCAACTGCACCTTCGACACAATCGGCATAACCTCTAAAGCAGGCCAATGTTGTGTCTGCTGACGATTTTTCATTGTCTGCCATAGTAGTAATATAATAAAATTCCTTGTTTTTAACCTCTAACCAACGAGCAACAGTACGGTCGATAACTGCTTTTAGCTGAGCATCTATTGAATAAAAGTAAACCGGACTCGCCAACACAAGAACATCAGCATCAATCATTTTTTGTAAAATCTCAGCCATATCGTCCTTAAATACACACGCACCGCTATTTTTACCGCAATGATAACAAGCAATACAAGGGTGTATATTCTTTTCGGACACATGAATTTTTTCAACATTATGACCGGCTTCTGTTGCACCTTTGGCAAATTCATCACACAAAATGTCAGAGTTACCGCCTTTTCGAGGACTGCCTGACAGAATTAAAACTTTTTTACTCATAATTAAGTTCTCCATTTAAGAATTTATTGCGTTAAAATATTCATCATCTGATACAGCTTCCAGCCATTCATTTGATGTATTTTCTCCCGGAACTTCAATAGCTAAATGAGAAAACCAACTATCAGGAGCAGCGCCGTGCCAATGCTTGACATTCGCAGGAATATTTACAACATCGCCGGGCAGCATTTCTATAGCTTTCTTGCCCCATTCCTGATAATATCCCCGTCCGGCTACGCAAATCAAAATTTGACCGCCACCGTTTTTTGCTTTATGAATATGCCAATTGTTTCTGCATTTTGGCTCAAAGGTTACATTAAAAATACCAACTTGGTCTTTAGAAACAGGGGCAAGAAAACTCTTTCCGCTGAAATACTGTGAAAAGTTGTCATTCGGCTCACCAATTGGAAATATCATTGATGAAGCATGTTTTTCAATCGTATTATCTTCAGTTCCCTCGTTCTTATCATTCCACACTTCTTTTGCCATACGAAATGCAGCCCAAGCTTTGGGCCATCCTGCATAAAAAGCATTATGTGTTAAAATCTCCGCGATTTCTTCTTTTGTGATTCCATTTTTCTTAGCACTTTCCAAATGGTAACGAAAAGCGGAATCGATTAAACCTTGCGACATTAAAGAAGTAACTGTAACAAGTGAACGGTCTCTAAGTGATAACTTGTCTTCTCTGCTCCAAACCTCACCAAACAATACATCATCGTTTAATTCGGCAAATTTCGGAGCAAATTCTCCTAATTCTTTTCTACCGGCTGTTTGTTTTACTGCCATAAATTTCAACCTCCTAAAAATTAAAATTCGCTATTGAATATTTTTTTAATCTCTGTTATATTGATAATAACACCTAAACCTAACTTTATGTCAAGAGTTTTTTATTTTTTTGGAGGGAAAAATATGTATACAATCGGTCAAGTATCTGAAATGTTTGATTTACCGGTATCAACTTTGCGTTACTATGATAAAGAAGGGCTGTTTCCTGAATTAAATCGCACATCTGGAATTAGACAATTTAGCGAAAATGAAATTGAGGCATTGCGTGTGATTGAATGCTTGAAAAAAACAGGGTTACAAATAAAAGACATTAAGCAATTTATGTCTTGGTGTATGGAAGGAAGTTCAACATATACCAAAAGAAAAGAATTGTTTGAAAACCAAAAAAAGCAAGTAGAAGCTGAGATTGCCAAGTTGAATAAAACGCTTGATATGTTAAATTTCAAATGTTGGTATTACAGCGAGGCTATCAAAGACGGAAATGAGGACAGACTCAAAAATATAATTCCGAACGAATTACCGAACAGTATTAAATCGGCATATATCAATTCGCACAAAGAATGAAAAATTAGATAAAAAAGAAAAAGTAATCACTAACGGATTTGAATTGTGATTGATGCTTTTTTGATGATGTACCAAACGGATTGCGTGGATTGTGTGGCACAAAGTGAACAAAAAACGGTGCGAAAATGAAAAATCGGCGTACGGAAAAAACCGTGCGCCATAATTTTATCTATATGGGAAAAGCAAGTAAAAACGCCGTAAAACAAAAGCGATAGTTATCCCCACAAGATTAACGATGATATACAAACGGACTTGAAGTTGCTTCGCAACTCCTCTTGCGGGCCCAAAATATGGCGGTGTTACGCCATGTTTTGACCGCTGCGCCATCCTCGCCTCGCTGCATCTGCCACCGGCAGCGCTCGGCGACGAAGCCCGGCACGCGGTTTTGGAGTGGCTGTTGGAAGCGGAAAATCCTTGATATGATTGGCTCTGTTGAGCCTTTTATTGCAATTTCTCCATAAGACCGCGTGCCATTTGATGCTTTATTGATGCTATGGAATTTTTGTCCCTTACTATATAATAACCGCTGACAATTTGATGATATAAAAATCTCAAAGGCTGATGCTCTGTCCCGAGCACCAGCCTTTTTACACCTGTATATTACCTGGTAAAACAGGAAGTATCGTTTTTGCTAAGTTGAACTGCTCGAAATTTATTTCGCAGTAAACAAAGAAATAGTCAAAACATAAATTTTGCAAAATTTGTCACAAAAGATAGTATAATTTGATTTTTATTATACATAAATTTTAAATTATGCTATTATATTATTATAAAATGCGAGGTGCAAATATGGAAGAGTTAATAAACAAGGTTTTACAAGAAACCGTAGAAAATAATTTTAGTAAGATAGATTGTAAAACAACATTTGAGTATTTGAAAGCTAATAAAATCAAGTTATATAAATATTGCAGTATTGACGATAACACTATAAATAATATTAAGAATAGTGTATTTTATCTATCTGATTTTAGTGAGTTTAATGACCCGTTTGATAGTAATATTGGTGTTTCAGTTGATCAGGTTTATAAGTGTTTGCTGCCATATGTTAACTTGAACTTCGACGAAAAAAATAAAACTGTAAGTTCTGATGAGATTGAATTTACTTTTTCAGAATGCTCACAAGAAAATGAAGATAAAATTTTAGAGGTATTGAAAGGAGACACGGCTTTTCAAGAATTCATAAATAGTACTAACACAGATGAAATAAATGATGAAAAGCTATTGAGGTTCTTCTTGTCTAACAAGGAATTGTTGCGTGAAACTATTTATGCAGGTTTGCCAGCCAACTTAGAATCTCCTAAAGACAGCTTAATATCTATGGCGATAAAAGAAACGATAGATGGATTGGAAAACACCTCTGATATAGAAAAAGCATTTTCTATTATCGATGAACCAAATATGGATTTTCTTTGGAAATCAAGTGAACTTGCAAATTTGTTTGGTAAAGAAATTTCTGAAGATGATATCAATAATGTATATAATCAAATCGATGAGATGATTAAAGGATTATATATGCGTTTATCTAAGGCTATTGGAGTTTCATGCTTTTCAACGACTTCGGATAATATTTTAATGTGGTCACATTATGCTGATAAACATGGAGGTATTTGTATTGAATACGATTTCTCTTTGTTAGAAAAATTAGAGAATATTAATGCTTTTCTTTTACCAGTTATATATTCAAATGATAGGCCGTTGCTTACTGTAGATAAATTTGATTTAGAAAATGGACAAGCTACACAAGAAAGCGTAATGAGAATAATGCCTGATTTGATTAGGGCTATTCTTACTAAAAGTGAGTTTTGGAAATATGAGGATGAATGGCGATTTATTGCTTTAGCTGAACCGAAGCAACCGGTTAAGTTGCCTATAATTAGCAAAATATTTATAGGTGCTAATATTACAAATGATGATTATAATAAAGTTGTATCTGCAATAGGAGATAGACATATTCCAATAACTAAATATTCACTAAAGAGAGATAAATATGAGTTATATTAGTATTATTTATTGCGAGGAATATCGAAATATGTTAAAATAAAGTATAGAAATTTATTCTTTAGGGGTACATATAGAATGAGAGACACAATTAAGAATACCGTTTTTGAAGAGTTTTCTAAATTGACCGATTTGATTGAAAAAGATTCTGTATGAAAACACAAGAATATAAGAATATGTGAATCAGATTCTTTGATAAACAGTAATGAAAAAATGAAAAACATGTTATCAACTATATACACAGAAAAAATTATTACATTAACTAATGCGGCTAAAGAATTTTGGAGTCTTTATAGTTATGAAAAAGATTAAATTTATATTTATATTTTTCCTGATGTTGCTTTCTTTCATTTTCAGCGGAGAGTTTTTTCAGTATTATCTGAACACATATACTTCTCAGTTCAGTTATATAGACATAACCGAAAACGAAATGAATTCGCAGGCGGAAATACAAAATAACATATACCACCTTGCCGAAAAATACAATATTGAGGTACTTCAAACCGAACGGAAAAACGGCTCAGGTCGAGCAACCTCTTTAACTGTTTATTCAACAGAAGAAGCCTTTGAAAAACTAAAAACCGAATATTCTGTTTCGCCTAACATTTATAAAGCGCTTTTTTCGGGTACGACAAAGGTTGATTTTGCCGATTTTAAAGACAAAAAACTGTTGGGCGAAACGGAACGCTATTATTTTATCGGCGAACAAAGACAGATTCAGTCAATTCGTGAAAACATCAAAAACGATTACGCTTGTTCGTTTATAAAAAACGAGACCGAACACGCATATCCTTATCTTGTTTTGTTGATATGGGCAGTTGTCGGTGTTCTGTTTTTAATTCTTACATGGCTTGACATACACTTTCAGAAAAAAGAAAATTTTGTACTTATTTCATTAGGCAAGCCGATACGGCAAATTATATTGAAGAATGTATTTATCGACTTTCTTGCTTTCTCTTTAATATTTTCGGTGCTGTTTGCGTTATTGGGCAGATTTGTGTATCTCGGCTATGAAATTAAGAATATTGTTCTGCTTTGCGCAGCCGTATTGTTCCTTAATGCTTTATTGTATTTGACTTTATTTAAGATGAATTATAAAGAGGTTCTATATGGTGCAAATCTTAACGAAAGAATAATATCCGATGGGTATGTTTTAAAAAGCATATCTATGATACTGACCGTTGTGGTTTTGTCCTGCAATGCTATGCTTATTTCGGCAAACTTCAAGGAACTCAAAAGAATTAAAACGCTCCGAAATGTTGAAAATTACAGCTTTTTGGAATTAAATCCCGTTTCGCTTTTAAATCTCGGCAAAGATTATGAAGAAACCCGATACGGTTTAATTAACTCAATATACGGCGAACTGCAAAACAGAGGCTGTGCCTATTCATTTTGCGGACTGTCGGGGGAAAACGATTATTGTATTATAAATTCCGACTCGAAATTTTTGCTGAATGGTTTTGATTTAAAAACAGAGCCTGACGGCAACAGTGACTTTTATATTTTAGTTCCCGAAGAGATAGAATTTTCACAGAATGCTGACGAATCGGTTTATGACTGTATAGAAATGTATTTCGGTTCAGAAAAGGCTTTAAGCTGTGAAAAAATTACTTACAGCGGTAACGGCGAACTGCTGACATATTATAGCACCGAGGAACTTACATTGGGGGCGCAAAGCTTTGAAAATCCTATTGTAATATATATTAATAACCCGTCATTAAAGCTCAACTGCGACAGTTCAACTCTTAGTACCCTGTTCAGTAAAATGCTGTTTAATATTAGCAATAGCGAAATAAATACTGTTTGTGAAAAATATCAAATCAATGAAAAAGGCTTTTATCTGCAAGGAGCAAAACTAAAAGAAAAAGTTTCTGATTATCAGGCGGTATTAAACCGTGCATTGCTTTTGAATACGGTTATCAGTGCTTTCCTTTTGCTTTTGGAGCTGTTTATTATATCGGTAATTATCAAGTTGGAATACAAAGTGAGCACGACTGAGCTTGCGGTCAAAAAAGTCTTAGGGTATTCGGTATTTCAGAAAAACAAGCAGATCTTTTTGCTGAATACATACGCCGCACTCATAGCGGTTGTGTCATGCACGGTGTTTTGCCTAATGTATAAATTAGCCGTATGGTATACGGTAATTGCAGTCGGCACGTCAGTTCTGTGTCTTGAATACGTTATAATTGCAGTACTCATAACACGTTTTGAAAAGCAGAATGTTGCTAAAATTCTGAAAGGAGGGTGCTTATGATTACCGTAAAGAATTTGTGTAAAAAATTTGATGATAATGTAATTTTTGATAACTTTAATATAACAATTGAAACGGGCGAATTTGTAGTTTTTGCAGGAGACAGCGGATGCGGTAAAACAACATTATTAAACATAGTCGGCGGATTGGAAACACCGGACTCGGGAGAAATCCTCGTTGACGGTAAAAACATATTCAAACGGAAAAACCACAGAGAATATTTTCTGAACAAGGCGGGCTTCCTTTTTCAAAATTTTGCTTTGGTGGAAAATAAGACCGTCCGTGAAAATTTATTGTTTGTGCCGAAAAAGAACAGAACCGATTTGACGATTAAGGAAGTTTTGGAAGCAGTCGGAATTCCCGATAAAGTTAACGAAAAGGTGTATAAACTTTCAGGCGGCGAACAGCAACGGGTTGCCCTTGCAAGACTTTTGCTTAAAAAGTGTGACATTATTCTTGCCGATGAACCGACAGGCTCACTTGACTCAAACAATGCTGACGCCGTTTTGAACATTTTACATAAGATGAATGAGCAGGGCAGAACGGTAATTGTAGTTACGCACAGCGAGAAAATTATTAAATCAGAAAAAAAGGTTGTGTTATTAAATGGAAAAAAATAATCCATCAAAAAAACTTACCTTACTTGCCTTGGTTTTATTTGTAATATTAACTGTTATAAATGTTTTTTGGATAATAACTATGTACATACCTTACTGTGGATATTCATATTCACTTGCCGATGTTGAAAACAATTATCCTACGCTTGTTACGGAAAAGCAAGAAGGGGAATACGTTTTCGTAATTTCAGAAGCTCCTTATCTCGGTTATGATGATTTTCTTAAAGTTGCAATTAAAACAGGAAGCGATGCAAAAGGTTTTGTTATAAGTGATTTATTCGTTTATCCAAATATCTGGGGTGATTATGAATATTTTGTAGGTTGTACAGAAAACGATGATTATTTTTTTATGATCGAAATAGATGATTTAGGCAACTTTATTCCGAATGATGAAAATGATACGGAATTTAATAATAAGGCACAGCAGATTTTAAAAGAGAATCACAGCGACGTAATGCAGTTTTTAAAAATAGCAAAAGACTGTTGGGGATTAGAGGCAAAACATGATTTAGTAATGGGCATAAAAGGTTTAGTAAACGGTCAGCCGTTCTTTACACTTATTACTACCGCTATTTTTATTTGTTTCTTTTGCTTAATTATATCTGTATTCATTTGGTTGTTAAAATACAAAATCCCGTTTCAAAAATATGCCGGTGAGATGGACGCTGTTAACGGAATAGCTGAATTCGATTTTAAAAGAATCGTGGGAGACTATGAGTTTTATATGTCAAGTCCGCGGTTTTTAAGAAATGACGGCTTTCTGATGATTCAAAAGCATCAATTCTCCGCTGACAGAATCAGCCTCATTATATATCCTCGTAAAAAAGAAACAACTTATTTTGTTTTCATTAACGATTCAAAATGTCTTGTTAGAAAGGCGGATAAAATTAAACTGGAATATATAAAAGGCAAAGTAATCTGCGGGGATAAGCTTGTTCTTGAGAATAATGAAAAAATTGAGGATTTGATTATTCAGTCAAGTCTTTTCTGGGGAGTAAAATAAGAAATATACTTTCTTGACTTGGAAAGACCACATTTCATCCTATCTGCTGTCAGAGCGTTTCAAAGACATTGCCGATAGAATCGCCGATACCTGAGATAATATCGCCTAACCAATCAAAGACAGGTCATCATCTCCAAGAAAAAAGTGCCCAAATAAATGAGCACTTTTTTATAATTTATTATTTTGTTAAAATAAATCGCTGTGTGTTCCTGTTCGTATCAAGGTCAAAGTTAAAATATGATAGAAACACACGATGCTGATTGATGCTATGTTGATGATGTAGCAGACGGAATTATTGGGAATTGTTGGCAACAGATGCGAAATTGGCGCTTAATTTGAGCATCAAAATATGGAGCTTTATACCCTGTGCCGTCCTTGCAATGATAAAGCAAAAGCCTTGAAACCACGCTGTTTCAAGGCTTTTGGTGTGGCAGAGCGTGTGCAGTTAAATCCGAACTTAAACCCGACTTTTCAAGGTCGTCAAAAGTGATTGTTTTCGTGCCGTTTTTATAATTGAAGGTGATTATCATTTTATCATCATAGAGATAAATTGCATTGACAAAACTATTTATCAGTCTGCGCCTATGCTCTAATTTGTTAATATTGAGCTTGCGGAAACGATGAAACCAAAATATAATCTGCTCTTTTGTAAGCGTTGGCTTCGCCATTTCTTCCTTGACAATTTGAACAGACAATTTATTTTTCTGCTTTTCTAAATCCTCAAGTCGCTGTTTTGTAGATGCGGTTATAATTCCTTGCTGAATAGCATTGAGAAGATTATCAATCCCTCGCTGTATTTCGGCGTATTGTTTATGCAATAATGGTAAAGTGGTATTTTCTTGCTCTTGTAATTTCATAACCATGTCGGCAAGATTTTCAATAAGAGCATCATCAAACAAAACTTTCTGTATTTGCTTGATAACGAGGTCTTCAATCCAGTCTTTTCTGACCGTCTTTTTATCGCAGCCTTTATGATTTTTTACACTTGCACATTTATAGTATCTATACTTTGTGGAGGTCTTACTTGTTCCGCTTTCACCGACCATAAAGCAATCGCATTTTCCACATATAAGTTTAGTAGTAAGCAGATATTCGTCTTCGGCTTTATGTTTTGCAGGAGCTTTTTTATTTGTAACCATTCGCTCTTGAACACGGTCAAAAAGTTCTTGCGGAACGATAGCAGGAATACCATTTGGATGAACAATTTCACGATACTTAAACTCACCTATATAGCGTCTATTATGGAGCATTCTCGCAACGCTGTCTATGCTGATTTTTCCGCCGAAAACAGAACGCAATCCTTTTGCATTCATTTCATCGGCAAGTTCTTTCATAGTTGCACCGTCTGCATATCGCTTAAACGCATCTAATACGGCAGGTGCAGTCAAAGGATTGATTTGAAAATGATGTTCGCTGTCAATGGTATAACCGAGTGGAATACAACCGCCGTTGAATTTACATTTCAACGCATTTTCTGTCAGTCCTCGTACAACTTTTTCAGAAAGCTCAGCAGAGTAATATTCCGCCATACCTTCAAGAACGGCTTCCATAAGTATTCCTTCGGAACCATCGGAGATTTTCTCGGTAGCCGAAACTACTTTTACACCATTCTTGCGGAGTAACGCTTTATAATGAGCCGAATCATATCGGTCACGGGCAAAACGGTCAAGCTTCCATACGATGATTACATCAAACTTTTTGCTTGCACTGTCCTTAATCATCTTTTGAAAATCAGGGCGATTATCGGTTCTTGCAGAAAATGCACGATCAATATATGTACCGACAATCTGAATACCATTCTTTTCCGCAAACACCTTGCATTCACGCAACTGCCCCTCAATCGACTCCTCACGCTGATTATCCGATGAATATCGGGCATAGATTACACTGTTCATTATTTCTCACCACCATAAAAATTTTCGTCATTATTTAATCTCTTTTCAAATGCATATATAATTTTTTTATCTATCTCAAGTTGTGCTAATAATGTCTGCGTAGGAAAATTAATTTTGGAATGTTCATATTCAAACCATCTAAGAGAGAATGCACCTTTAATAAACCATTCAGGGATTTTTTTTTTACAATAAGGATTTTCATAAATTATTGTCGAATTTGGAAACGAAAATATTACAGCACTTACTTTTGAATTGCTATCTTTGTGAAATCTCCCATTGTGCCGCATTTTAGGGCTTATCAATCGGTAATCAAAAACCGATTCCCAATTTTCATAAATTGGCATACCTTTTTCACCATAAAAAGCATACCATAATTCATTTGATTGAAGCATGCCATTCCAAGTTTCTACTGGGCAGGTACTCAAAGCCCTTCGTGAAATATTATTCATATCCTTGTCTTGAACATCAATCCACAAAAGCGATACATCATCATTATAGCACTGCTTTTCATTAGCCTTAACTTGACACAATTTATGTATTACATTTTCAGTAATACAGCTAGCATTTTTTCTTCCAAACGGTGCAACACAGTGTTCACGAATGATACATCGCTTGTCGCTATCAATTTCTTTATATGACAAAAACTCTTTCAGTGACTTTTTCTCATCTTCATTCATTTGTAAAGTATTTACTTCAATATATATTTTATCATTCAAACTGCCACAAACCTCAAAATCCGGAGTTGGTTTTTTGCTCGTCGGAATAGGTCGTACATTTTTTGAGCCAAATGCTGACAATAAATAACCATAACAGCGCAATTCACCTGTAGCAGAAATCGCCTCCGTTACATCATTACAATTTAAAAGGCGCTTTTTATTTTGTGTCAACCATTGGTAATCGTAATGTTCTATTATTTTAAACGACGAAATAATATTTTGTTTTGTAAATCCAGAATAATTATTACTTTCAATTATTGTTTCTTTCAAATAGTAAAGAAATGGAACTTCAAAACTATTCTTGTTAGCAAGTAACTTCTCGAGTTCATCGTCTTCTATATATTTGTTAAGACAGTCTTTCATATAAAACACCATTCTTTCTCAACTATTCCGTCGCTTGTTCACTATGAACCCATTTGTCAATTTCAGAGAGTTTAAATTTCCACTTCTTGCCAACCTTATAGGCTGGCATACCTTTATTTGCAATCCATTTTAGAGCAGAATCTCTGCTAATTCCGAGATATTTACAAATCTCTGGCATTGAATAATATCTGTCTTCTAATTCGGTCATATAACTACACCCCCACTTATTTTCTTCATTGTACCATACAAAAGCTGATAAGTAAAGTTTATTGTCTGTTATTGTATGGTATTCGTTTTAGCAAAAATATAATCCCCACATAAAAAGCCGTAAAGAAATTACCGCTTTTATGTAGGGATTTAATTCAAGTATGTTTACTAAACCGTAACTCGTATCTCATCATTATTAAACAATTTGAAGAAGTCTGCTTTATCCATATTTCCGTTTTTAACTTTTTCTGAAATATAAAGTAAATGTTCAACAGAAATTGCAGCACCTTTTATATCTGATTGAGATTTTGAAATATATTCGAGTTGGTCTTTGAAATTGCCTTTTAAGTAAGAAGTAATAAATAAAAATGTAAATATATCAACATTAACATCAAAATTTTTCCACCACTCGTTTTTAGGCACTTCGGGAATTCTTCTTTGATTTTCGTTAATATATCGGCTCATTTCATCAGCACATTTTTTATCAATATTAAATCCATCTTTATAAGATTTATTATCAATAATCGTTCCAAAATTATCGTGTGAAATAATTACATCAGGGCGGTTAGAATCGCCCAGTCTCATTCCATCGAATTTAAGCTCTTTTGTAAATAAATCTGCTGTTTGAATTTCAAATTCTCTCGCATCAGAATTTTTCTTGGATTTTGTTGAAGCATCGCTATACGCCAAATCAACAAGAACAAGATATTTGTGGTCAAGAACCTTAAGACTTTTTCGAATTTTATCTTTAAGTTCCGTAATATCAGCTTTACACGCTGATGTTTTATCCGGTATTTTAAGTCCAATGATACTATCGGTTATCTTGTATTTGCCATTTCTTTCCCTAACATTAATTCCTATAGCCTCTAAACCTAAAATATCATCCTTTACTGCATCTTCCGATACATCAAAACCATTTCCTTTTAATATATCCTTAATTTGCTCCAAAGATTTATCTGAATTTAAAATAGAATTTATAACACAAGCTCTTTCATATCTTAAGTAAGCTGCGTCCGGAGCTTTGTTAGAAGCTAACATTTCATAATGAACAATTTTGGCTATCTTTTTATTGCTTGAATTGCCATTCGCTCTCGTTAATGCCTTCTCTCCTTCTCTTGTAATATAATACTTTTTTAAACTTATATCAAATCCTTGTCCTCTATAGTATTCTTTTATCAATACCGTTTCAGATTTGACCCAGCCCATTTGAATACACCAACTTGCAATTCCTCTTGCGTACTTATCAGAATCGCCCTCTTCATTACTTCTAACCTTGCTTTTTTCTGATGAAGTTGCCATGTTGTAATCATAAGCATAAATGTTTTGAGGAATCGAAGTGAATCCAAGTTCTCCAAAGAATCCCAATTTCCTGCCCAATTCAAATTTTGTGTAACCATTACCGTCTGAAAGCAATGTCAAGATTCTGCATACAGGCGGATAAGAAAGTAGCGCTTTTGCAAGTGTTTCTTTTTCTTCCAAAGAATCATCTGCAGTATTTGAAAGTTCTTTTCCTAAATCACTAATACTGCAAGAATCATTTTCATTGTCATAATTAAGAAGTCCGCAAGAAATTGCCCATCTAATATATCCCTCGGCTGTCCAATCATCCGTATACGGTTTCTTAATTGTTATTAAATTTCCATCAATATCAGTATATGCTCTGTCTTGTTGAGCATCTATAACCGCTTGAACAATTCCGCTACATATTGCATTTGATCTTCCAAGATTACCTGCACCTTTGCCTTTAAGCAAGCTATATTTTACAACGATTGTATCTCTACTTAATATGTCAATAAATTTGTTAAAATCATCATCACTTATTAAATTATATTTTTTAAGTAGAGGTAATCGCTTTTCTCTAATCCATTTATTTGTATTACTTCCAAAATCGAATATGCCGACTACTTGTTTCAATTTTGATAAGTCTCCCGGATTTTGTATCCAACCAAAAGTTCTTTTTGCCATATTTAAACACACCCCTTAATAGTTAATTATCAATACTTCTCGGCTTTGACCTCTGCCGGTATTATAACTTGAATTCGAATAGTCACGGTTAATATCAATAATTTTATATTTTTGAGACCATTCAATCAACATATTATTTGTTTTTCCTTTATGCTCTAAGACATTTGAAAATGCAAACCTTATACCTTTTTCATTAGCCTTGTCGAGAAAGTCATATAACTGTTGTTCCTCATCAATTCCCCAATCCTTAAAACCTCTGTTTCCATCATTATAAGAACCTGTAGTTATAATATATGGGGGATCGCAATAAATAAAATCTCCGGCATTTAAGTCATCAATTTCAAAATCAACAAAATCTTTTGTAGTAAAAGATATATCACTTGTATGTAATTTAGTTACAAATTTAATAAGATTATTTCGCATAGATTCAGAAAACTGGCTTCTGTTCCTGCCAAACGGATTATTATACTCGTGATTTGAATTAAACCTAAATTGATAGTTGAAGGAATAGCAAGACAGCACATATAAATCAATGGGCATTCGTTCATTATTGTATCGATTTCTTAATTTCTTAAAACCATCTTCATTCGTTTTTGAAAGTTCAAATTCAGAAATTACTGTTTCAATTTCATTTAGTATCTTAGATAGTTCATTATTCTGAAAATATTGGAATAGTTCAACAATAATACTATTAATATCATTACATATTATTTTATCTGCCCATGTATTGATCGCAACATTGCATCCTCCCGAAAACAAATCCACAAATGTATGTATGTCGCTTGGAAAGTGAGGCAAAATCTGCGGCAATATTTTATACTTACCGCCAATATAATTTGTTGGGCTTTTTATGTATTTTTTTGTGCTTGGTTTATTATTTTTAATTATATCACTATTTGTTTTATTTTTGTAACTTGTAATATCATAATAGCTTTTATGATTTATTTTCATTTTAATATAAAACAAATATTCACATAAAGTATGCTCGCTATTATCTTTTTTACTTTTATATTTTCTGTATGGAATTGTATACTTTTTATATGTATCCGGTAGCCCGTATTTTTTTAAAATGTCTTCTATTTCTTCATAAGACATAATCCCATCTGTACTGTAACTTAAAACAACATTGTCAAATTTTGCTTTACTAATCAATTCTTCAAAGGCATCGTGAACCTGTGATTTAATACAAAATGGCGATTTTTGCTCAGCATAAGGTCTCATTCCTGTAACGCCTTTAATTTCAGGATAATCATATTTAGATATTGTTTCAAGCAAATGATAATTTGGTGCATATTGTCTCTCATTATACGGAGGGTCAATATATATGATATTGCCTTCGATTTCTGTAATAAGTTTCAATGCGTCCTTGTTATAGCACTTATTATTTCTGCCATTATCCAATACATTTAATCTTAATAATTCTAATTCTTTATGACTTCTGTTATCCCATTGCTTGAGATATGCGCCATATGTGCCAGTAGTATTGGAAACGGAAGGAACACCTTCTATCAAAGCTGCCAACAAATAATAGTATTCTAATTCAGTTAGGAGATTCGCCTTTTTCCAAGCTTCAATTGTATTACGAATAAAGTCAATTCTCACTGCATTTTTATTTGAAAAATACATCCTCTCACAATCATCGTGAGGTGTATAATTCTTTGCAATGAAATATTTATCGTCGTTATAATTAAAAGTTGTAATCTTTGTATCTTCCAAAAAAGATATAGGGTCTAAAATACCTATTTGCTTTAGAGAATTAAAATCAGGAGTTTTGTTATTTTCAATCGTAGCTTTTTGAATTACATACGAAAAATACAATGCATCATTTGAAATGATTTCATATTGTGGTTTAAAATGCTGTGCTACGGAACTCGTTCCCGAAAAAATGTCGCAAAAAACCCCTCCTGTATTTTGCACATTTTCATTAATCACAGCTTCAATGTTATTCAGTAAATTAGCTTTGCTACCTATAAATCTCATAGTCTCACATCCTATAACATCCTTGTATATAGTTTATCATAAATCTGATAAAATTCAAGTCTCTTTTTCAAATTTAATTTGATTTACACAAAAGAATTTGCATAGGCATTGACAAATTTTTAATATCCGGTACAATTATAATACAAACCAAATAACACAGACATAAGTCTTATGAAATACATATCCCAAATTGTGAGGAATGTAATCATAAGACTTATTTTTCCCTCTGCCGTAATATGAAGGGAAACATAAAATATATCAGCAGAAAGGAGTTGACGATAAATATGGATGCGGTGTTTAATGCAAAAATCTATCCCGTAGGGATAGGCAAGCATATTGTTTGTATAGACGCCGACCGCAAAGCGACCGCCGCCATACAAACAGCTTGTCGGGGCGAACCCCGAACCCCAATTAAATTTACCGTGGTGTGTTCCACAGAATGAGAGGTATTAACTAAAACAGACAACAAAACAAAAATGGTAGCGATGCGTTTTCGTGAGAGCGATTATGCAGCTATCAAGAAAAAATCGAATAAAGCAAATATGAACTTCACCGAGTTTGTAACTGCTTCGGCACTGAATAAGCCAATTACCATAATTGACGGACTTGACGATGTTTTGAAAGAGCAGAAAGCTATCGGGCGAAATCTCAATCAGCTAACAACACTCTGCAATATGGGCAAAATCGTCTGTCCCGACCTAACCGAATTGATACAGCAATACGGCAAGGTTTACAGCAAAATCAGCGAGTTTGCGGGGAGGTGCGGATAATGGCAACCTTTACTGCAATCCCCGAAAAAACGCAAACAGCGAACGCTATGAAGCGAGTCATAGATTATGTGATACAGGATAAGAAAACCATATATGACGGCATAAAACTTGTCGGCGGGCAGAATTGTGTTCCCGAATCAGCTTATCAAGAATTTATGGCAACCAAACATCAATACGGCAAAGCCAACGGCGTGTTCTTTAAACAGTATGTGCAGTCTTTCAAGCCGGACTGCGGTACAACTCCGCAGATGATACACCAAATCGGATTGGAAACCGCAAAAGTGTTTGATGGCTATGAGGTGCTTGTGGCAACACACATTGACCGTGACCATTGGCATAATCATTTTGTCGTGAATTCCGTAAGCTGTGAAACAGGCTTAAAAATCCAAATCAATGAAAAAGGCCTGGAAGAATTACGGCACAAGTCGGACGAAATCTGTCAGCAGTTTGGATTGGAGATATTAGCACCGTATCAAAAGCCTAAACAAAAATCTATCAATCAGCGAGAATACCGCACCGCCTTGCGTGGTAACAGCAAAAAACTAAAGCTGACAAACGCCATTGATTATGCGGTTGCTATGAGCCGAACGAAACAGCAGTTTACAGACCAAATGCAGAAACTCGGATACGGTGTAAAGTGGATAGACCGTTACAAATATATTACCTACACCACACCGGACGGACAGCGGTTTCGAGATAACCGCTTGTTAGAGGACAAATATCTAAAGAAAAATATGGAGGAATTATTTGCTTATGAATACAGTACAGTTAAAACAAATCAATCAAATACAAGCCATAACCGAACAGACGGTATCAGCCTTGACCGAGCCGATACAACCGCAATACCTGATGCTCAAGCCGGAGCAGTACAATCTGTTGGCGGAGAACATCTCGACGATTGGGAACGCCATTGTCGAGAACACGGATTTGATATCCGAATTGCCGACGCATCAGGACTTGAACGATTTGACGGTGCGAGTACTCCGACCGTATACGGAGAAAATGGAAGAAACAGCATCAAGCAAGATGAACTCGATACAGTATTCCGTAGAGGACAAATTGTTGAAGCAGACGGATATATTGAAAAAGTCAATCCAATCGGAGCTGCGAAATATGATGACGGAATTGAAAGCGAAGGATTTGACACCCTGGAAGTTGAAACTGAAATGGATACTGACTGGGGCGATATTGCCGTCAACACTGCTTATCTGGCAGCTGATTTGCAGATGATGTTCGGAGGTACAGATGACAGAAAACCGCAGAAAAAGAAAACTGTCCGTGAGCGCAAACACGGACAGAAGAAAAAAGAAGATCAAAACCAAAACAATGACTTTGAAATAAAGATGTAAAGGAGGACTGCCCGACAACAAAATGACAGCCGTGTTGCCTTATGGCAGCAAACAAATGCAATATACCGAAACACGAATTGGAAGCACTCGCGAGGTGTTTCTTACCGGATATCCAAGCCTTCTTTGAAACAGAAGAAGGCAAACGAGAATTTGAAGAATGGAAGGTGGAACAGAAAAAATAAAGATAAGTACAGCCGATAAATCGGCATAGGCAAAAGCAACGGCAGGGAGCGAAAACTCCCTGCCTTGTTCGTTTAGTATTCATAATCACTCTTGTTCTGATGAACACAACTTCCTTATTGCATATAAAGAGAATGTGCCTTTTATTAATCGTTTTATTTCTCTTACATTTGTACATGCTATAGCTTGTTTTTTTAATTTTTCCAATATTGATTGTTCTATTTCAATATCATCTTCCTTAAAACTTGCAGAAATTTCATTAATAGTCATTTCCGTAATTTTTGTTTTAGCATCAACAGATAAATTTTGAAAGTGTATTACAGCGTCAAATCTGTTATATATCGCACTCCCAAGATGTTCAATTATTTCACCTTTTGTTTTATAATTTGAAGTACATATTATAATTGCATAATCTAAATTAACTTTATAATTTTTATCTTCGTAAACGCCTTCATCAAACAATTGATAAAATGCACTATGAAATACTGGATTTGCTTTATCAAATTCATCTAACAAAATAACATTTGAATCTCTATCTAATAAATCTTTGGCAAAACTTCCCTCATTATTAGTTCCGCCAAATAAATATGTAGCGAAATTATTGTTTTGGTACATTGAAAACTGTTTTCTCATAAGTTTACCATTTAACAATTCAGAAAGATAATTAGCAGTTTCTGTTTTTCCTATTCCTGTATCGCCATAGAATAAAACAACGGCAGGCTTTTTCTGTTTATCATTCATTAACGGATATAAAGATTGTAGCACTTCGCCTTTAGCTTTTTCTTGTCCAATAATTTTATCATCGTACTCTTTATTGAACTTTTGTATAACAGCTTTTGTAATCTTGCTATATGGTTGACGAACAACTTTTATTATATTTTGCAAATCATATAAACGATGCAATTGTTCACTAATCTGCAACGGAGGATTTTGTATATACATGTTTTCAATATCCATATTCGCAATAAAATTTGCAAAATTTATTATAACATGTTCTCTAACTCCGGAATATTCATCAGAATTAATAACAAAGTTTTCTATTTTAATTTTTGGCTTTTTTTCGACTTCTTGTGTTTCCTTTTCTACCGCCGGAATATGTAATATCATATTTTTACTATTGTCATCAACTTCTGCTACTACATCAGTCAAATTACGAAAAGATGTGGGACACTCTTCTAAAAACGCTCTATTAGAGCCATAAAAAATAAGAATTTTATTCACAGACTACCCCCGCCAATACAATATCATAAACATCCAAACTTTCATCATCTTCAATAGTACCATCGAGAATTGACTCAGGAGTGGCACTAACAGTTTCAAATTTTGTGTTGAATTCATTCTCAATTTCCAATTGATTTTTTTGACAAAAACCAACTTTTACCCCATAGTAAGTTAGTTGCATTTTAGATAAATCAGCTAAATTGTAATTATTTTTAAAAGCCTTAATATTAAACCGTAAAACACAGGATGGTTCATCTTCACTAGCCAACAACATTGCGTAATATCCACGCTCTCCTAACAATGCGTCATTTAGCTTTTCCATATCAATAGGCATTTCTTCCTTGGGAACAATAGTTAAATAAGAACTATACATTTTATACATCGATACTGAATTTTCTGGAGCATAGACACCATCATTTTCAAATTTCCTTATATTATCATCTTTATATGCTTCAGAAATATAATCAGTCAACAATGTATTCTTTAAGGTAGTATCTAATATTTTTGACACTTCGCTTGATACACCTGCATTGATATTCCCTGCTAAAGAGGCTTTTATCACACTAATAATGTTAAAGCCGCCTTTTGCTTGGGCTTCTAATTCAGCGAGTATTTTTGCAACTTTTTCTTTGTTTTCTTCTTTATTCCAATCTAATCTACCACCATTCACAATATCTATATAATCTTGTGCTGTGGGTTCATCAAAATATACAACTTTAATAAATCGGTGTGGTTCACTTTGTTTTTTCTTTGCACCCATAAAAGAATACTCCTATTATTAAAAATGGTTTGTTTGTTGAATAATTATATCACATTTTTTTGCTTTTTTCTATAATAAAAGACAGAGAATTTAAAACTCTCTGCCCAACAAATTAAATCATTTATAAATAAATAATAAATCCGAACGCATCACCAATTAAGGTAATTGTGTTCGGATTTATCTTGCTTGGCAGGGGCAGAAGGACTTGAACCCTCGGCACGCGGTTTTGGAGACCGCTGCTCTACCAACTGAGCTATACCCCTATATTATGCGGTTTAATAGTGGTGGGCCAGCAGGGACTCGAACCCCGGACCGTCCGGTTATGAGCCGGATGCTCTAACCAACTGAGCTACTGGCCCCTATTCAAACCGCTTAAATATTATATAGTTATAACGCCGATATGTCAAGACATTTTTTTGTTTATATAGATTTATTTTTATGAAAAATCAAAAATAGGGGGCATCGTCGAAAATAAATATAAGTCGTGAGTATTATCGTTTGTGATAATCGCTTACAAAAAATGGGAACTCATATTTCAGAGCTCCCATTAAATTTATTTGATTATTCCGGAAGTGTTTCAACTTCAATACTTGCTTCTACTATATGGGAGCTGTGAACCTTTTCGTAAATAGGCTCAAGGCGTTCCTTTGTAAGCGGATATGCAAATTTGTAAAGAATGAAAATAAGCGTATATGTAATTGCAGGGATAAGCGTACAAACCTTGAGAATACCCTCGCTGACGCCCTCTACATAGCCTGCATTAGCCATTATCTGAACATCATAGCCAACCTTGCCGAGAAGCATAAGTCCGCCGTAGTCTGCGATTGTCTGACCGAGCTTGCGGCAGAAGGTATAGACTGCGTAAATTGCGCTTTCACTCTTAATACCCGTTTTGTATTCCTGATAGTCAATAACATCCGCAACAACTGCCCAGTTTGTAATTGAGACGAAGGAGTAACCAAAGCCGATAATGAACAATAAAATCATAAACAACCATGATTGATCTCTGCTAGGCTTGATAACAAAGCAAGCGATTGCAGCTGCAGCAGAGAAGAAAGCACCAACTGCACTTAACTCTTTTTTGCCGTATTTCTTAACGAGCTTCGGAACAAACGGAATCATAAGCGCCATAGGAAGATACTGTGCGATCGTACCTATTACCGAAAGGCTTGTATTACAGAAATAGTTTTTGTAAAGGTATTGGTTAAGTGAAGCAAACTGAAGCTGACCGCTGATAAGAATACCTGTAAGTGCAAGAACAACAAACGGTCTTGACTTGAGCATACCGAGATATGTCTTTTTAAGGTCAACATGCGGATCTGCCTCTGACGGTACACGTTCTTTGGTTGTTGCGTAGCAGGAGAAATAGAAAATAATTGCACACGCTGCCATAGCAACCGCAAATAAAAGCATTCCTTTTGAATTTGCAACGTTGTATGTTCCGCCGTTTCCGTCGCTGACCTTTGTGTAGATGATAAAAGGTGCGAGGAGCAGGGGAGCAGCACCGCCGATTCCGCCGCCGATTGTCCTGAAAGTAGAAAGCAAGGTTCTGCCCTCAGGATCGTCAGTGATAACCGATGCAAGCGAACCGAAAGGTACGTTCATTCCTGTGTAGAGCATACCGAACGCAATGTATGTAACATATGCGAACAGGAGAATTACCCAATCACGATTTGTGAACTTGCTTATATCCATAAAGCAGATAAGCTGGGATAAAGCAAGGGGAATTGCAAGCCACTTTAAATAGGAACGGTATTTTCCGTCCTTGTTAGGTCTTTTTTTTGCAACAATCGAGCCCCACATCGGGTCGTTGATAGCGTCCCAAAGACGGGTTATCAAGAACAGATTTGCAACCTTGTTGGTAGCAATTTGCAAAACATCCGTATAAAAGACTTTAAGGAACGACGAAACATAAGTCAGCACGAACAGGTTACCTGCGTCACCGAGCATATATCCCATGCCTTCCTTAATGCCGATTTTATTCGGATGAACGCTTTGGGTCTCGGTGTTGTTTTCTTTTGTTTTTTTCAATAGAATCACCCCTCAAATGATTTAAATCCATTATATCATTGTAACAGATATAAATCAATCGGCAATTTATAGCTGACCGTGAATATTTAACGCAGAATGTTAAAGACACCCATTTTGTGTGAGTGTCTTTAATTCTATGATATACAAACACTTCTAAAAATATTCAACACTTATTGCATCAAATCGGCATTTTGTTGCACATACACCGCATTTGAAACATTTTTCTTGATTTATAACGAACGGCTCTTTAACTTTTCCTGTTATCGCACCGGCTTTGCAATTACGACTGCAGAGTGAACAACCCTTGCACGCATCGGCATTTATTGTAACAGATTTAATCTTTTTGTAGCCCTCGGGAGAAATAATTGCATCGTTCGGACAGATGTGCGTACACTGTGAACATTCCACACATTTTGTTTCATCAATTTTATAGCAGGAACAGTCAATTTTTGCAGGCGTAACTGCGCCGAACAGACAAATATAAGCACAAGCGCCACAACCTACACATTTAGCTCTATCAATTTTAAAAGCCATAGTTAACCTCCCGACGAGGGAGAGAGAAGCCATACTTCATCGCCCTCATTCAACTTTTTCTTTTTGCGTTTGCAGTGTTCACCGTTAATGTATACGGTTGCATCAAAAAATGAAAGTTCTTTTTGAAATTCGTTTGCTGTAATGTCATTTAGTTTGAGAATTAAATCAGATAGCTTTTCAGCTTCAATTTCGAGATTTGAAATATGTGTATCTATTCTATATACTCCGAATAATTTAACATTTACCTTTGCCATTTTTCTCCCTCCTTATTTATTCTTTTGCTTTGGCAACAGCTCTGTTATATACATCTTTGTCGATTTTAACTCCGAGAGTTTTAAGACGGTGCCAAGTGGGAATACCGTCTTTCCAACCACGAGCACGATAAAAGGATTTTTTCATTTTCCCAAGTGGCACTTTTGTTTTTGGATTGTTCGGATTTTCCAATTCTTCGGTCAATCGTTTAGGTAGTTTATCCGCACCTGCTTTTTGTCCTAATATTACATTTCCTATACGCTCGGCATTCCAACCGTAAGCGCCCCATGTGAGCATTGTTGCCATATTAGCTTTCATTCCCGTTGCGTATTGAATTGCAATAGGGTGGGGTATCAAAGGAATATTTATTTGAGGTGCTTTTGTAAAATGACTCAAAAGATTGACTACGGGCCCCATATAAGGCAAGCAGTTAAGTATAATTTTTGTAAGTAACAAGTTAGGCTTACTTATCAAAAATCCGGGGAAAACCGCATAACTTGTAAATAGGCAACAACCTGCCGAAGAAACAGATTCCATAAGGTTTTGAAGCATAATACTCAATGCCGCTTTTCCGTGAGGTGTTAAGGAGTCGATGTCAAGTCCAAGTCCTTCCATTACTACCATATATCCTGCATTAAGGTGGCAACCGCCACGGTTTGATGTGGCATAGCCAAGTCCTTGACCTACTGCGTTTCGTGGTTCATAAGCCGCAAGTTCCATACCTTTTGCGTGAATTGCGTATTCTTTACCGCCGTATTTTTCGCTTAATCGTTTAGAACCATCGGCAAGTTCGTCACCGACACCTCGGCGGTGAGCAATATCTTCAAATACTTGTGAAATATTATCAGTTTCACCAAAATGCAGACCAAAATCACGAACACCTTTTTCGGCAAGTTCCATAGCAAAAGCAATAGTACCCGCACAGGAAATTGTGTCCATTCCAAGTTCGTCAAGTTCAAAATTCCATCTTAATATTTTTTCGATATCATCATTTAAAATATTTGAACCGAGCAGACCGAGAGTCTCAAGTTCGGGGCCTTTTACTACTTTTCCGTTTACTTCAACTTTTCTTGAACAACGGATAACGCAAGTGGTACAAGCTGCGCTTGAAACAAGATGATTTTCAGTAAGCTCTTCGCCTGATATTTTTTCAAAATTATCGTAACGGCCTGACGAAAAGTTCTTTGTCGCAAGAATTGAATGTGCTTGCATTGGTGCTACAAGACCTGCCGTTCCGAGTTTCCTAAGTTGCCTGCCGGTAAGCGGATGACTTTTAAGTAACTTTGTCCACTTAACATTGAACTCTTTTAACTTATCGGGTTTGTAGATTGTCGGTAATTTTGTGCCTTTTGCGGTTACGGCTTTAAGTTTTTTATCACCGAAAACTGCACCTACTCCGCCACGACCTGCCGTTCTTTCATTACTAAAAACGCAAGCGTACAGAACTTTATTTTCTCCTGCGGGGCCGATAACCAATCTGCCGGAATAGTCGAGCAGTTTTTCCTGCACTTCTCCTGTCGAAAGCCCCCAAAGTTCATCGGCACTTTCAAATGCGACATTATCCGATTCGATGTGAACGGTAACGGGATTTTCACTTCTTCCGCTGAAAATCGCAGCGTCATATCCTGCTCGTTTAAGAGAAAGACCGAAATCACCGCCGCAATTTGATGATGTGATAATATTAGTAAGCGGTGAAATTGTAGAAATATTAAAGCGTGAAGTGTTCGGGCAACCGCAACCCGTAAGAGGGCCTGTTGTGATGACAAGCCAATTATCCTCGTCAAACGCTTTCATTTCAGGCGTTATATGTTGTAAAAGTATGTCGGCAGCCATTATTTTACCGCCGAGTGTACGCTCTCTGTCTTTATCCGTCCACGGAAATTCACTAAAGGTTTGAGTTGTTAAATCAACAAATAACACACGCCCCATATAACCGCAATATTCAGTCATTTTTGTCCACCCCTTATTTCAAGTGTGTGAATTTCATTGTTATCATAAATATAAAGTTTACCGGCACTTTCTGTTTTTTCAAGAAAGAAGTCGGTTGCAAGTTGTGCTTCAAGTGCGCCTATAATCGCTGCCGTAACACTTGTTGACTTTGGTTTTGTTTTTGGCTTTTTAAGGCATCCCGCTTTTTCTAAATCAGGAGTTTTATCGGGGATATACATATAAGCTATTCCGAAAAAACCGTCTATATTGCCGTTGACACAAGGCATTTTACTTTCTTTGCAAAATGCGTTAATTTGCTTTCTTGTTTCGATATTGTCTACGGCGACTACAAGAATATCATAACCGTCAGCAAGCGAGTTTTCAAATTTGCCGAAATGATATTTTATTTCGGTTTCGAGTGAGTAGTCCTCTAACTTTTCGGCAAGAACTTTTGCTTTTACTTTGCCTATATCTTTGCTCGTAAATAAAAATTGACGGTTGAGGTTTCTTTCCTCTACCGTATCGTAATCTACAAGTAAAAGTTTACCTATTCCCGCACCGACTAAATGCACGGCGGCGTTTGTTCCAAGTCCTCCGCAACCGACAATGACTGCACTGTTTTTAGAAATATCAAAACCTTGAACTTCTGCTTTCGTGCTCATTTTAGTAGTTACCTCCGCAGTTTTGTGCTTTTCCGCTGAGAGTTTCAACGGCGTGGGGGAGTACATTTAGAATTATATCAATACTTTCTTTTACAGCTTTGGGACTGCCGGGAAGATTTATAATAAGAGAACTTCCTCTGATACCGCTGATAGCCCGTGAAAGCATTGCTCTGTCTGTAATTTCAAGACTTTTCGCTCTTATGGCTTCTGATATTCCCGGTACTTCTTTTTCAATAACGGATTTTGTAGCTTCGGGAGAAATATCCCTTGGGGCGAAACCTGTTCCGCCTGTTGTGAAAATCACATCACATTTTTCTCTATCTGCAAGCTCACAAATTGTATCTGATATAAAATCTTTTTCATCGGGAACAAGTTTATATATTTTTTCATCACATAAAAGTTTTATGCAATCTGCTATGACAATACCACTTTTATCCTCGCATAAACCCTTGTAACATCTATCGCTTACGCATATAATTCCAAATTTCATACAAATCACCCATAAATATTCTACCACAAATTAAAATTTAGTTCAATATGACAAATTTATTCTTTTATTTTATTTAAATATGTGTTAGAATATGACTTACAACATTTCCGACTCTGTACACCTAAATGATTTTCACAAGGTTTGCAGAGCGTAGTCGAAATAAACTTCACTTCGGCTAAAAGGGTATAGCGGGAAACGGCTATGCCTCCCGTTTTGAAAAGGAGTAGTTGTTATGAAAAAGGTACTGGCATTATTATTGGCATTCGTTATGTTGTTGGGTTTTTGTGCTTGCGGTGCAAATCCTACCGACAAGGTTAACGACGAGAACAAGGTTATTCGTCTTTCGACAACAACCTCTGTTAACGATTCGGGACTTCTTCCGTATCTTCTTCCTACATTTGAAGCGAAGACGGGATATAAAGTTGAAGTTCAATCTGCGGGCACGGGCGCTGCGATTCAAAAGGCTGTTGACGGCAATGCAGACGCAATTCTCGTTCACGCAAAGGCTTCTGAGGAGAAATTCATTGCTGACGGTTACGGCATTGAGAGAATACCCTTTATGTATAACTATTTTGTTATCGTAGGTCCTAAGAACGATCCGGCAGGTGTAAAAGACAGCAAAGATGCAGCTGAAGCATTCGGCAAAATAAGAAGCAGTGAAAGTAAATTTGTTTCTCGTGGCGACGAAAGCGGAACTCATAAAGCAGAACTTAAAATTTGGGGTAAAGGAAATGAGCCGTCTGCTGACACTGACAAATGGTATATAAGTGCAGGTCAGGGTATGGGTGCTTGTCTTTCAATGGCAAGTGAACAGCAGGCATATTGTCTTACAGATAAAGCTACATTCCTTTCAATGAAAAATGACCTCAATCTTGATATTGTGCTTGAAGAAGGCGAGGATATGAAGAATACATATTCTCTTATCGCTGTTAATCCCGAAAAGATTGACGGAGTTAACACTGAAGGTGCAAAGGCATTTATTGATTGGATGCTCAGTGATGAAGCAAGAGAGCTTATTGCTAAATACGGCGAAAAAGAGTATGGTGTTGCTCTTTTCAAACTTATTGAACAAAAGTAATGGAAAGCATAAAGCAGGCATTTAATCTGCTGTTTTCCCTTGATAAAGAACTGTTGCAAATAATCGGCGTTACCTTGAGGATGTCTTTTTTCAGCACAACAATTTCGTGTCTTATCGGACTTCCTCTCGGTGCGCTAATAGGAACGCATAAATTCAAAGGGAAATCATTTGTTAAAAAACTAATACATATATTGATGGGCTTGCCACCTGTGGTGGCAGGTCTGCTTGTTTATACATTGTTTACGCATTACGGACCTTTCGGAAATCTCAATCTGTTGTTTACCGTTAAAGTTATGGTAATAGCACAGGTTTTGCTTATCATACCTGTTGTAATCGGATTGTCGGCTTCTTTTATTGAAAGCACCTCTAAACCTGTTATTGAAACGGCAAAAGGCATAGGACTTTCAAAAGGAAAGATTATCGGGTTGTGTATTTCAGAAGGCCGTTCATCTCTGCTTTCTGTTGTGTTAAATGCTTTCGGTCGTTCTATTGCCGAAGTAGGCGCAGTGAGTATTGTAGGTGGTAATATTCAATGGAAAACGAGGGTAATGACTACGGCGATTATGCTTGAAACCAACAAAGGTAAATTCTCCTTTGCACTTGCGCTCGGCATAATACTTTTGATTATTGCTTTTACTGTCAATGCACTCGCTTCGTTTATTGTAAAGGAGCCTTTAGATGATTAAAATTGAAAATTTGAAAAAGCGCTACGGTGAACGAACGGTGCTTGATATACCCGAGCTTTCAATCAACAATGGTGAGATTGTTGCATTTGCAGGCGCTAACGGTAGCGGAAAAACTACGCTTTTAAGCATACTTGCAGGTCTAAATAAAGCAACAAGCGGTAAAATCGACTTACCTAAAGAAGTGTTGTATCTACCGCAAAAGTGCTATGCTTTTCGTGGCGACTTAATAAAGAACATAACCATTGGCGGAGCAGATAAAAACAAGGCTGAAGAATTACTCAAAGTACTCAAACTTTCGCATTTAAAAGACAAAAAAGCAACCTCGCTTTCGGGCGGAGAACTGCAACGATTGGCGCTGTGCCGATTGCTTGTAAGAAGCTCGGAATTGCTTTTACTTGATGAGCCTACAAGTGCGTGTGACGCTAAAGGTGCACAATTAGTTATAAAAGCGGTTAAAGATTATCAAAAAGAGCAGGGGTGTTCGGTTTTAATCAGCACCCACTCTCCCGCATTGGCTGTAAATATTGCTGATAGATTGATAATTCTTAATGACGGTAAAATTGAGGCTGACGGTGAACCGAAAGAAGTGCTTACAAGTCCAAAAACCGAGTGGGCGAAAAGTTTTATTGCAGGGTGGAAAATTTAATGCTTAATGTTTTGACAAGGGAAGAAGCGGTGCAAATTATAAGGGATAAAACCGCACACATAGTTCCCAATACGGAAAAAGTGAAGATTGATTGTGCACTCGGAAGGATACTTTCGGCGGATATAATTTCAACAGAAAACATACCTTCATTTGACAGAACAACCGTTGACGGGTACGCTGTTTGCGCTTCGGACACATTCGGAGCAGGGGGAAGCAGTCCTGTTCAACTTGAAATTGTCGGCGAAATACTGATGGGCGAAAATGCGAATTTCACTCTAAAAAACGGTCAATGTGTTAAGATTTCAACAGGCGGTATGTTGCCGAATGGTGCCGACGCTTCGGTTATGGTTGAACATACGGACAGCGAGGATGAACTGTGTCTTGTTTATAAATCTGTTGCACCATTTGAAAATGTTACAAAAACAGGCGATGATATTTCAATAGGCGAAACTGTTTTGAAAAAAGGTACTGTAATTTCACCAAAGCAAATAGGTGTGCTTTCCGCTCTCGGAATATATGAAATTTCAGTTTTTAAGAAGCCGATAATTGCAATTATTTCAACAGGTGACGAAATATCTAAATCTCCTAAGCTCGGTCAAATTAGGGATATAAACACCTATCTTTTATCATCTCTTGCTACAACTTACGGTTTTGATGTTTATGAATATGGTGTAGTAAAAGACGATAGAAAAGATATAGAAAATGCTGTTAAAAAGTGTTTGAATAAAGCTGATGCAGTGCTAATTTCGGGCGGTTCGTCAGCAGGCACAAGAGATATGACGGCGGATATAATTGACACATTCGGAAAAGTTTACTTTCACGGAATAGCTATGAAACCGGGTAAGCCGACTATTTTCGGTATGGTTGATGAAAAGCCTGTTTTTGGATTACCGGGACATCCGTTGGCGGCATACTTTGTGTTCCGTCTTATAGTTACGGAATATTTAAGAAATATTATGGGAATGTTAGTTGATAAACCTAAAAGAAATGGCTTACTTTCAGTTAATATTCCGTCAAATCACGGCAGAGAAGAATTTTTGTGTATAAGATATGACGAAAACAATAAAATTGTTCCTGTTCATACGAAATCCGGTATAGTTTCTGTTCTGTCGGAGGCTGAAGGATTTATAGTAATCCCAAGAAACGCTGAAGGATTATTTAAAGAAACAAATGTGGATGTATATGAGTTATGAAATATAATTATTTGAACAATATTCCTCTTGATGAGGCTACAAATAAATTTTGTGAGCACTTAAAAGAAGTAGGTTTTGTACCGAAATACGAAACAATATCGGTAGCTGATGCTTGTGGCAGAGTGATTAAAAACGCTGTTTATGCACATATTTGTTCTCCGCATTACAACGCTTCTGCGATGGACGGAGTTGCGGTGAAATCGGAAATTACTTTTAATGCAAGTGAACGCACCCCTGTTACTTTGACACCGTCAGATTGTACGGTGGTTGATACAGGCGATCCTTTACCCGAAAACACTGATGCTGTTATTATGGTTGAAGATTTAATTGACAGCGGAAACGGTAATTATAATATTATTTCTTCCGTTGTACCGTGGCAAAATGTTCGGCAAGTCGGCGAAGATATATGTATGGGCAATATGATTGCTCCGTCGGGAACAACTCTCACACCATCATTTTGCGGTGCATTGCTTGCGGGCGGTGTAACAAAAATTGAAGTGATAAAAAAAGCGCTTGTAGGCATAATACCGACAGGCGATGAAATTGTGCCTCCAACCAACAACCCGAAAATAGGCGATATTATCGAATTTAACTCAACTGTTTTTAAAGGTATGTTAAACGGTATGAATGCCGAAGCAAAGATTTATCCGATTGTTCCCGATAAAAAAGAAGAAATTAAATCTATGCTTGAAAAAGCATTGAATGAGTGTGATATTGTACTTGTCAGCGCAGGCTCTTCCGCAGGCCGTGATGATTATACAAGCGAGATTATCGCTTCACTTGGCACTGTGTTAGTTCACGGAATTGCCATAAAACCCGGTAAGCCTGCAATTCTCGGCGAAGTACATAAAAAGCCTGTAATCGGATTGCCGGGGTATCCTGTTTCGGCAATAGTTGTTATGGATGAAATTGTCAGTGAAATTATCGCAATGTATTATGGTAAGCCTGAATTTCCGAGAGAAACAGTAAAAGCGGTACTATCAAAGAAAATTGTTTCTTCTCTTAAATACAGCGAATATGTCCGTGTGTCGCTTGGAAAAATAGGCGGTAAAATTTCTGCGTCACCACTTGCAAGAGGCGCAGGTGTAATTACGAGCTTTACAAAAGCAGACGGAGTATTTATCATACCTCAAAATTGCGAAGGAGTTGAAGCAGGAGAGGAAATTGAAGTCCGTTTAAATAAACCGCTTAATGAGATTGAAAATACTCTGATTGTTACGGGAAGCCACGATCCGCTTATTGATGAAGTTGCTGATTTTCTTTCAAAGAAAGGTGCACCGTTTAGAGTTTGCTCAACTCATGTCGGCAGTATGGGAGCTATATATGCTGTGCGTGACGGACTTGCTCACCTTGGCGGTATTCATTTGCTTGATACAAAGACGGGCGTTTACAATAAATCTTATGTGGAAAAATATGTGCCGAAGAATAATGCTGTTACTGTAAAAGGTGTCGGCAGAATTCAAGGGCTCATGGTTCAAAAGGGTAATCCGCTTAATATAAAAGAGTTTAAAGATATTAAAAATATACGCTATGTTAACCGTCAACGTGGTTCCGGAACACGCATTTTATGTGACCACTTGCTTTCGGAAAACGGTTTGACTCCGAATGAAATTAAAGGCTATACCAACGAAGAGTTTACGCATACGGCAGTAGCAGCTCTGGTTGCGTCGGGTAATGCTGATGCGGGACTTGGCATATATTCAGCCGCAAAGATGTATGACCTTGATTTTATTCCTATTTGCAATGAAACTTATGAGTTTTTAATTCAAAAGGATTATATTGATAATCCAATGGTTAAGGCGTTTATTGATGTTCTTAACAGCGAAGAGTTTAGAAAAAGACTTTCTGAAATGGGAGGATATGTATAATGCTCACCCACATTGACGAGAACGGCAAAGCGGTTATGGTAGATGTCGGCGATAAGAATGTTACCGTTCGCACCGCAACAGCTTATGCAAGAATAAAAATGAAAAGCGAAACGCTCACAGCACTTTTAGAGGCAAATCTTAAAAAAGGTGACGGATTGGCAACTGCAAGGATCGGCGGAATTATGGGTGCTAAAAAAACAAGCGAGTTAATTCCGCTTTGTCATAATATTCCGATAGATAAAATAACCGTCAATTTTAAAAAAGAGAGTGATACAGAGCTCGGAATTTATGTCAACGCAAAATGCACATATAAAACAGGTATTGAAATGGAGGCATTGACAGGTGCTTCGGTCACTGCTCTTACAATATATGATATGTGTAAAGCAATTGACCGTGAAATGATTATTGAAGAAATAAAACTGCTTGAAAAAACAGGCGGAAAGAGTGACTATTACCGTGAAAGATAGTTTTGGCAGAGATATTACATATTTAAGGGTTTCCGTAACTCAGCGCTGCAATTTAAATTGTGTTTATTGCGGTAAAGAGGACTGCACAAAAAAGGCTGAAGAACTTTCGCCCAATCAGTATTTTAAAATTGTAAACGCGTTCTCAAAATGCGGAATAAACAAGGTAAGAATTACAGGCGGTGAACCGCTTGTGAGGTCGGATATTACCGAAATTGTAAGGCTTATTCGCACAATTCCCAAAATTGAAAAAATATCGCTTACAACAAACGGTGTGTACCTTGAAAAATATGCAAGTGAACTGAAATCGGCAGGACTCGACAGCGTAAATATAAGTCTCGACAGTACAGACGGAAGCACATATCGTCATCTCACAGGTGCTGATGTGCTTGAAAGAGTTATGTCGGGAATTGATGAGGCTGAAAAGGTCAGACTGCTACCGCTGAAAATCAATGCCGTGCTTATGAAAGGTGTAAACAGTGACGGTGCAGGAGAGCTTATAAACCTTGCCAAAGAGCGTGAAATTGATGTGCGGTTTATCGAACTTATGCCATTTTCAGACGAGGGAGAAAACGAAAAATTGCTTGTAACAGGTGACGAGATACTTGAGCAATTTCCGTTCCTTAAACCTATAGGATATGAGGGTACGGCAAAGTATTATAAGGATGACGGATTTAGTGGTCGGATAGGTCTTATAAATCCCGTTACCAATAAGTTTTGTAACGAGTGTAACCGTGTACGATTGCTCTGTGACGGTCGTGTAAAGCCTTGTCTTGGGTATGATACTGCGTATGATATAATGCCATTTATAGATAATGAAAACAAACTCATAAATGAGATAAAAAGTATAATCTTGAAAAAACCGTCTGGACATAATTTTGAAAATAAAAGTATTGCCCACGGATTAAATAAAACAGGGGGATAACTATGGCTAAAGTTATTGCAATCAATATAAGCGAACAAAAAAAAACTCCGAAAAAAACAATCGAGGAGGGAACTCTGATTGAGAATTTCGGATTTGAGAATGACGCTCATGCAGGTAAGTGGCACAGACAGGTAAGTCTGCTTGCAAAAGAGAGCATAGAAAAAGCAAAGGGTATGCGTACCGACGGACTTTGCCACGGTATGTTTGCTGAAAATATTACAACCGAGGGAATTGTTCTTTACACTTTGCCTATCGGAACAAAACTAAAAATCGGAGATAGTGCGGTTATTGAAATAACACAAATCGGTAAGGAATGTCATGACGGTTGTGCAATTAAAGAACTTGTCGGACAGTGCATTATGCCAAAAGAGGGGATTTTTGGCGTGGTATTGACAGGCGGAAAGGTTAAAGCAGGCGACGAAATTACAGTGATGTAAATTGTAAGTGCAAACAGTAAGGAATGTGAGCAGATATTCCGTTTAGTTTGAAAAAGAGCAATTTAATGAGGGGGAAAGTAATGGCACGAGCAAAGTATCAGGTATTGGTCATTCCTTATAGCATAGAAAACGGTAAAGTACAATTCTGTTTGCTTCGAAGAAGTGATATAGACATTTGGCAGTTCATATCAGGTGGTGGAGAAGATGAAGATATCTCAACCATTGAGGCGGCAAAAAGAGAAGCCTTTGAAGAAGCAGGAATTTCTAAGATGTGTAACTTTTTTAAACTTGACACTTGTTGTAGCATACCATCTGACTGCTTTAAGAACGCAGAAACGATATGGGGAAAAGAGTGTTTTGTCATTCCGGAGTATACATTTGCAGTGAGAGTAACAAGCACTTTTTTAAAGTTATCTCACGAACATACAGAATATAATTGGCTGACTTATGCAGACGCCCAAGCTGTACTTCAGTACGATAGCAATAAGACTGCTCTATGGGAGCTTAATCGGCGTATTGCGATTGGAATGTTGAAATAGATGAAATCCCATTTTGATACAATATTTCATTTGAAAATACCGTTTTAATATTGCTTTTGTTTTATTTTCTAAAGACCAACAAAAAGACGATTGCATTTGCAACCGTCTTTTTTTTACCGCTTAATTTTTGAAAAGCTCGAAACATAAAAAATCCACCGTAATTCCATCAAAATTACGGTGGACTATGGCGGAAGCGGTGGGATTCGAACCCACGAGCCCGTGAAGGCTACCTGATTTCGAGTCATTTACGCAAAACAGAAGTTAGCAGAATTTAATGGAAGATAAAAGAAGTTACAGAAAGCCTGAAAACCGCCGTGTTTCAAGGCTTTTTTGACTTTTCCAACCCTAAAACCGTGGCAAAATCAATGTCGCAAAGAGACTATGCTTTTCCCCGAGTTCTAATAAAATTCTAAAGGCAAATATTAGAATTTGTCATAGAACAAGACCGATTTTTACCACAATTTCACCCCTTTGTCAGTGCAAAATTAACCCCGGTTCCGCCGAACAACACACAAAGTCATGTGGTGTTTTTATAAATATTAAAATGTAATACATCTTTCAAGATTGACTATTGCTTTATTTTAAAGTATAATATTTCTGCAATTCATAAATCTGAACCCTTTCAATGTAAACTATTGAAAATTGACTAACTAATCTTCTGTAATGCTATTATGAGGATTGCCCTTTGAGGTTTATAGCAATAGGTCGCCCTATGGTTGGTCACATGCATTTATGGATTGACTAACATCTAGGGAGGCAATCAGCTTCTTTCCAAAACACTATGGAAAAAAGCAAACAAAAATTTATGGACTTAAACAGAGAAACAGCAATGCGTCTTTGGAATAAGTCTTTCGGCAAAGAAACTAAAGTAAAAGACTTTGCCGGCAGAACAATAGCCAAAGGTGCCTACAACGACCGCAATAGTGATTGTGGCTGGAATGTAGATCACATTTTACCGCAGAGCAGAAGCGGTGCTACCGCCGATCACAATCTTGTCTGCTGTCATATTCTTACAAATGACGAGAAGGCAGATAAATTCCCTTGCTTTAATGCAAATGGTACTGCGTTTGAAATTGTCAAGGTGCAAAATCATTACGAAATTCGTCATAAATCTAATGAACCGAAAAAACAAAAAGATGTACCCAAAGCCGTAGATTTCTTCGATTCGGCAGCAGGTGTCAGGTTTTTCAAAAAGCTTAAGGGAATACAGAACAAAAGCCGATTTGTCGGTACTGTTTTTGTCAGCCTTCATAATGTAACAAATACTGCGGTTGTAGATTTTATTGAAGAATTATTTAGTGATGAAAACATATCTTTTAGCACAAAGACCAATTATTCTTCTTTTTACACCTTGGGCAGTAGTGCTCGAGAGCAGAACATTCAAGTTAAAATCAGCAATTATAATATGCCGCTTAAAGAAGATTCAAATGCATTGCTTGACAAATGTGTTCTTCTGAATACTTATCTTTCTGCATATTTTTTAGAATGTGAGTATATAAGTGGGTTCGATATTTATTACTGTATTGATTGTTTTGATGACAAGTCTGAAATGTACAGCAGTAATTTCGATTTTGTAGATAATCATTATATGCAATCCAAGAATTCTATGTTTGTAAACGAACTAGTGCTTGATAACACCGAAGCTAGTGAAAAAGTCGAGAGAAAGCCATACTCGGAATATACTGAGTACAATTACGTTTTTACAAACCTTTCTAAAAATTTAAAAAAGGAGGCAAACGGAAAGTAAAGCAGTCTTTGCCTCGCAGATGAAATAAATTGAGAGAATGACGGGCGACAGTCATTCTCTTATTTTATGGCTTTCTTCTTTTAAGTATGGTATAATTATTATAATACGAGGTGATAAATATTGATTTACTATACAGGCGATATTCACGGTTCAAAACTTGAAATCGTAACCTTCTGTATGCGTTTTCAACCAACTAAAAATGATACAATAATAATTCTCGGCGATGTAGGTGCAAACTACTTTGGAAACGAAAGAGATGCACAGTTCAAGGCGGAATTTGCAAAATTAGAGCCAACTATATTTTGCATCCATGGCAATCATGAAATACGTCCTTGGAATATCTCTACATATAAAACAAAAGAGTGGCACGGCGGCATCGTATGGTATGAGGAAGAATATCCAAACATTCTATTTGCAAAAGACGGCGAGATTTACGATATTGAAGGAACAAAGCATCTTGTTATCGGCGGTGCATACAGCGTGGATAAATTTTACCGTGTAAGTAGCGGATACGGCTGGTGGGAAGATGAGCAACCATCAGAGAAAATTAAGCAATATGTTGAGAAACAAATTAAAGAAAAGAAATTCGATGTAATCCTATCGCATACCTGTCCATTTAAATACGAACCTGTTGAAACCTTTCTCCCCGGCATTGACCAAAGCACCGTTGATACAAGCACGGAAGAATGGCTCGATAAAATCGAAAAAATGGCAGACTACAAAGCGTGGTATTGCGGTCATTGGCACATAAATAAACGCATTGATAAAATGCACTTCCTTTTCCACAGATTTGAAACGAACCAAGATCTCGAAATATACTGCTAACCCCCAGCCTCGGCTAAAATGAGTAAATCTCATATTTTAGCCGAGGTTTTACCTTGTTTTTTGAAATGTCATAAAAATTATCGCAAGTTTGTATTGAAATGTCATTGTTATTGTGCTATAATACATTTGAAAAGTTTTGACGGAGGAAATTTTATGCTATATCGTAAGATAGAATCTCTCATTGAAGAGCATTTAAAATCTGATTCTAAAAAGATTCTTTTAATCGACGGCGCACGTCAGATTGGCAAAACCTACATCATTAATCATGTAGGCAAAAAACTTTTTGAAAACTATATAGAAATCAATATGATTGCCGATTCTTTGGGCGACCGCCTTTTTGAAAATACTAAAACCGTTGAAGATTTTTATCTGCAAGTCAGTATGCTTGCAGGAAATAAAATGAAGAATAAAGAAAATACACTGATTTTTATTGATGAAATTCAGGCTTATCCTCATTTACTCACTCTGCTCAAATTTTTGTCGCAGGATAATAAGTTCACTTATATTGCAAGCGGATCGCTTTTAGGTGTTACGCTATCGCAAACCACATCAATCCCAATGGGCAGCATTCGAAAGGTTAGAATGTTCCCGCTGGATTTTGAGGAATTTCTTTATGCTAACGGAATGAACGAACTTGCGATTTCCTCAATGCGCAAAAAGTTTGAGCGGTTTGAAGCATTAGATGAGTCCATGCACAATAAGATGATGGATTTATTCCGCAAATTCTTGCTTGTAGGCGGTTTACCCGATGCGGTCAATACCTATCTTGAAACAAAAAACATTCAGGCAGTCCGAGATATACAAAATGAAATTCATGATTACTATGCAGCAGATGCTTCTAAATACGATGATGAAATGAAGTTGAAAATTCGCAGAATTTATGACCTTATTCCCTCTAATATGGAGAATAAGAAAAAAAGAATTGTTGTACAAAGCATTGAGAACAAGAGGGGTAAGACGTTCAATAATTATGCAGATGAATTCGATTATCTTATAAGCGCAGGTATCGCACTGAATGTTCAGGCGATTTCTAATCCGACATTCCCCCTGATCGAATCTACCGGAAAGAATCTGCTTAAACTTTATCTAAATGATGTCGGTATTCTTACGGGTATTCTTTACGGAAATAACATCCGAGCTGTGCTGAATGATGAGAGAAGTATCAATCTGGGATCTGTTTATGAAACAGTTGTTGCCAGCGAATTAATCGCTCACGGTCATAAACTCTTTTATTATGACAATCGAAGCAAGGGTGAGGTTGATTATCTTATTGATGATTATGATAGCCTTTCTGCCGTGCCAATTGAAGTTAAGTCCGGTAAGGACTATACCGTGCATAGCGCATTGAACACATTTGTTCAAAACGAAGATTATCATATCAAAAAAGCATTCGTTGTATCTAACGAAAGAAATGTCACACAAAACGGCAAAATAACTTATATACCAATCTACTATATTATGTTTTTTAACGCTGATTGGGGCAATAAAAATTTGCAGTTCTAAAATGAAAGTGTTATCGGTAAATCGCCCTTGGTGCTCGGCACATCCGCCGTCTCTGTATGAGCGACCGCCTCTCTGCCTTTGACAGAGATAACCTCATCGTCCCGATTAGGGTGATATGATAATTCAGCAATTAGTTAAAAAATAAACTTTTGAAATGTGTTAGAAAGAGGAATCCCCAATGGCTAAGAAAAAAACAGAAGAAAAGATAAATATAGATTCGATACTTTTCAAGTGTCGCGATATATTGCGCGCAGCGAGAAATTCAGGATCGTTCTTTGAAAAGCGCGATATGATGCTGACTCTCGTATTTTTACGCTTTATCGGAGAAAAATTTGAAGATGGCGTAGCAAAGCTGCGCGAGGATTTAATTGCGCAGGGGCTTGATCCCGACGACGAAGAGATTTTCGCAGCATTCTTTGACGATGCTACATTTACGGACGGCACATACAATCTGCCGATTGAAGCACGTTGGTCAACCATTATAAACACACCGGCGCCGCAGTTGAATGTTGCTCTTGATACAGCGCTGCACAGCATTGCCACAAGCAGCAAACAGCTTCGCGGCTGCTTTGTTGAGGGTACATTTACCACCCGTAATTTGGCGGCGAATGATATAAAAAAGATTGTCGATGAGGTAAATAAAATCAGTCATAAAGCGTTTGGCGAAGAAAAAGACCTTATCGGCCATGTTTATGAATACTTCCTTAAAGAATTCGCGGTTAACGCTACCAAAGAAGAAGGCGAATTTTATACACCTCATGACATAGTTCAGCTTATCGCAACCATGATTGAACCGTTTGACGGAACATTGTATGACCCTTGCTGCGGTTCGGGCGGTATGTTTATTCAGAGTGCAGACCTTGTAAAAGCAAAACTCGGCGATATCAGCCGAATCAATGTTTACGGTCAGGAAAAAGAGCCTGCAACCTATCGTCTTGCAAAAATGAATCTTGCTTTGCGCGGAATCAGCCATCACCTCGGCGGAGAGGCGGACTCCACATTCACGCACGATTTACATAAAGGTCTCTACTTCAATTACATTATGGCAAATCCGCCGTTCAACCTTAAAGGTTGGTATGACGAGAATTTGAAAAATGATTCTCGCTGGGCAGATTATGTAACTCCCCCGGAAAGCAATGCCAACTATGCTTGGATTTTGCACATACTTTCTCACCTGAAAGCTGCGGACGGAGTTGCAGGCTTCCTGCTCGCAAACGGTGCTTTGGGCGACAGCGATACTCTTGAAATCCGCAAAAGGCTGATTCAAAATGATAAAGTTGAAGCAATTGTTATTCTTCCTCGTGAACTGTTTATCACAACCGATATAAGCGTAACTCTCTGGATTTTGAACCAAAACAAAAAAGGCGGAAGCTATCACGGCAGAAATCTGCGTAACCGTGAGTATGAAATACTGTTTATGGATCTGCGCACATGGACAGAAAACCCCATAAAGGGCGAAAATAAAAAGAAAGTTCTGCTTGACAGCAAGCAGATTCAAAGAGCCGCCGATATTTATCACACATGGCAAAACGAGGGTACAAACGGCACAGATTATGCCGTGCCGGAGCTTTATCGCAGTGTCGGTATAGACGAGATCGAAAAGAACGGATGGAGTCTTGTACCCAGCAAATATATTGAATTTATTGATCATGATCTGGATATTGATTACAATGCCGAGATGAGCCGTATTCAAAAAGAAATGCGTGAAATATTAGAACAGGAAAAGCAATCTCAAAAGATGCTTGAAGACGCCTTCAGGGGGATCGGCTATGGCATTGAGTAAGTATCGAATAGGGCAACTCATTAAAATAGTGGACGAGCGCAATTCTTTTGATATAAATGATTTTTATGGAATCAATATTAACAAAGAATTTATGCCAACTGTCGCAAACACAGAAGGGCTTGATGAAACAAACTATAAAATTGTTAGAAAAAACAGATTTGTCTTTTCGGGAATGCAAACCGGTAGAGATAAGTGTATTAGAATTAGTATGTATATGGGTAATGAACCTATAATAGTTTCTCCTGCATATACAACATTTGAAATTGTTGACGAATATGTTTTGCCTACATATTTTTTTATGATATTCCTTTCACAGGAGCGTGACCGTTTAGGCTGGTTTTATAGCGACGGAAGCATTCGCTCAAACTTGGATTGGGATAGATTTTGCGATATTCAATTAAATATTCCCGACTTGCCTACGCAGCAGAAATATGTTGATATCTATAACGCTATGGTCGCCAATCAGCAAGCTTACGAGCGCAGCTTGGATGATTTGAAACTCACTTGCGACGCGTATATCGAAGATTTGCGGAGAAGAATGCTGTGTGAAAAAATTGGTAAGTATCTAATTGAATGCAATGAGCGAAACGATATCGGACTAACAGTTGATAATGTTCGTGGAATTGCAACGAGCAAAGAGTTTATCGATACTAAAGCAAATATGAACGGTGTTCCTTTGAGTAACTATAAGATGGTTCGCCCGAATGAAATTGCTTATATTTCCGATACTTCTCGTAGAGGAGATAAAATTTCTCTTGCAATGAATTCTTCGGATGAAACGTATTTAGTATCATCTATTTCAACCGTATTTCGTACAAACAAGAGGTATCTTCTGCCTGAATATCTGTTTTTGTTTTACTCAAGAACTGAGTTTGACAGATATGCACGCTTTAATTCGTGGGGTTCTGCAAGAGAGACATTTAATTGGGATGATATGTGTGATGTCAAAATCCCCATTCCAGATATAACAATCCAAAAGTCAATCGCAGAGATGTACACGGTATATAACAAACGCAAAGAAATCAACGAACAGTTAAAAGCTCAAATAAAAAATATTTGCCCTATTTTGATTAAAGGGTCATTGGAGGAAAACTGATTTTTTCATTTTCTTATTCATTGTAAGAAAGGATATATAAAATGGACATAAAAAGCGAATTACTTGACTACATAAATTGCAACGAAAATACCGGTGCTCTACTTTTGACAGGACCTTGGGGATGCGGAAAATCTTTCTTAGTGAAACAAATTGCCAAAGAATTAAATGACGAAAAATCTGCGGCTGTTGCTGTTATTTCGCTCTTTGGATTGGATAGTGTTTCCGCCATTAATAAGAGCGTAAAGGATGAGTATATTTCTCTAAAATTGGGAACAATCGAAAAGATAACAAGAAAAACATTAAAAAAACTAATCAAGCCGATCAAAGACGGATTGGCAGTTGCCTCAATTGCCTCTCCGGAAACAACAGGCTTATCAGCGGTTTCTCACGGACTGTCAACCGCCTTTAGCTATGATCTTTTCAGCTATATTGATGTTCAAAACTCAATAGGAACTGATAAAAAGAAAAGAAAATTTGTAATTGTTTTTGACGATCTTGAGAGGTGTGGTATAAACAGCAATAAAGATCTCTTAGGTTCAATCAATAATTTCATTGAGAATAAACAGATTAAGGTTATAATTATCGCTGATGAAGAAAAAATCAGCAAATCTGATTATAGCGAATACAAAGAAAAGCTTATTTCACGTACACTTTATATGTCTGTCGATTATGAATCCATTATAGAAAATATAGTGCACAACTATAAAGAGGTAAGTAATGGATATCAAAGTTTCTTGGTCGATAATATTAGTTTGTTAAAGAGTGTGTTTTTTGAAAGTGATACATTTAATATACGAATACTTAAATCCATACTCGCTGACTTTGAAAGAGTGTATACCGCTTGGAAAAAGTCCGGCATCACCACAGATTATATGAAGTTTGCATTATATACATTTGGAGCAGAAGTATATTCATCGAAGGCTCATAAAAAAGATGAAGAATCCTCTGAAAAGCAAGAATTTACATTTTTTACAAACGAAAAGGAGGAACAATACCCAAACAAAGGAAAGCACCGTAGCAGTTTTAGCTCTATTAGGCATTGGATGAAATTCGGCGCTTGGGACGAAGATCGGTTTACCAAAGAACTCAGACAAAAATACTCTGAAAAAGACGAGACCCCTCTTTATCGTTTTTTGACATATAGGTTTTGGGATTTACAACAAAAAGACATAGACGAAGGACTTCCGCAAGCAGTTGCACTTGCATATAATGGCGAGCTTTCAAAAGATCAAATGATAAGTTTGATAGGAAAAATTCATGCTTTAAAAGAAAACAATATTACAATTCCTGTGACTGTCGATTATCAAAAGATGGAAAAAGGACTTGATAAAAGGTTGATAAAGATTCAAAATGGTGATATTGAAGAACCAAACTCGCACACGTTCATTAAAGAAAGCGATGTTGACGAGAAAGCGAAGGATCTACACAACGCCTTAGAAAAATTCGATAATCGAATAGTCGTTGCAAAAAACAAAGAAAAATTTAAGCATTATATAAATGGTGATGATTCAATTCAGAGTTATTCGTTAAAGCACTTATTTCTTGAAGAATTTGACGATGATTTGCTTTGTATGTTTGAAGTCAAATACAGTTCATCTGACAACACCGCAAGACGAGAAATGGCACTGGCTTTATTAGATTTGACATTTAATTATTCTGAATATTCAAGTGCCGAAAACCAAAGGCATACAAAAGAAAACTTTGAAAAGCTGATAGACTATTTGAAGTCACTTGATGATACGGATTCAATTGCGAAGCTATTAAATAAAATTCTTGTTGAAAAGGTGTCAGAAAAGATCGGAACACTTGAAATAGACTGATTGGAGGACAAGTTATGTCTAAATTACAAGAATACAACGGGCGCTTTTGCGAGTCGGAATATGAATATGCCTTCATTACCCTTTTGGAAAAAGAGGGCTGGCAGTACTTACAGGGGAATAAAATCAATCGGCAGACTCGCAGGGATGTCTTGTATTCTGACGATTTAGAAAATTTTCTATCAAGAACCAATCCTGATTTGCTCCCTGATGAAATCCATCAGATTATGGATTCTGTCCGTCTTGTCGGTGCGGAAAGTGACTTTGCAACGCTACATAAGGTCTATGGTTGGATGGTCAGCGGTATACAATTCACTCCACAGAACGGCATCCCGAGAATAATATCACTGATCGACTTTGAAACCCCGGGCAATAACATTTTCCGCTGCGTGAATCAGTTTGCTGTAGAATATATCAATAACGGTCAAAAAGAAACCCGCAGACCCGATGTGCTTCTGTTTGTCAACGGGTTACCGCTTTGCGTAATAGAGCTCAAGAACCCGGCTGATGCCAATGCCACAATTTATGACGCGTGGGAGCAGATCAATATTCGTTATTGGCGTGATATTCCTCATTTGCTTCACTATTGCCCTCTGGCTTGTGTTTCTGACGGCGTGAAAACCCGGCTCGGTACAGTTCGTACTCCCTATGAGCATTTTTATGCTTGGAGAAGAGTAAATGACGGCGACGCGGTTTCAACATTGCCTTTTGAAGAAACCGAAAATATGATAAAGGGTGTCTATGCGCCAGAACGGTTTCTTGAGATATTTCGCGACTACATCTATTTTCAGGACAGCATTTACGACAGCGACGAGCGCGAAATCGTATGCCGCTATCCTCAGTTTTTTGCGGCAAGACTTCTTAAACAAAGCATTGTAAAATCCGTTGAAGAAAAAAGCGGAAAGGGCGGTACATATTTCGGCGCAACAGGCTGCGGAAAAACTTATACCATGGCTTTTCTTGCCCGTCAGCTTTCAATGCGCTGCCCCGAACTTGGTTCTCCGACGATCATAATGATCGTTGACCGAGATGAGCTCCAAAAGCAAGGTGCAAAGCTATTTACGAAAAGCAAAGAGTTTTTGAACCTCGGCGAAGTAAGCGTTGTTCCCAATCGCAAGGTTTTGCGAGAGGAATTAAGCTCCCGTAAAAGCGGCGGCTTCTATATATGCACCATTCAAAAATTCTGCGATCGCGAGGACGACAAAATCGGACTCCTCAACGAACGGGCGAATATTATTTGCTTTTCAGACGAAGCCCACAGAACACAGCTCGAACATTCTAAAAAAATTCAGTTCAGTAAAGATGCTGACGAGAATATGAAAGCCATGGTTTCAAAGCCCTATGCAAAGGTGTTGAAAGAGGCGTTCCCGAATGCAACCTTTGTCGGGTTTACAGGCACACCTATTGCCGAAACATATCAGACATTCGGTGATGAAATCGACCGCTACACAATGGATCAGGCGGTAGCCGACGGACTGACGGTTTCTATTAAATATCATCCGAGAATTGCTAAGGTGCTCTTTGATGCCGAAAAAATCAAACAGGTAGAAACATATTATAAAACATGCGCTGATGACGGTGCAACCGAAGAGGATATCGAGGCAAGCAAAAAGGCTATGAGCTCTATGGAAGTTATCCTCGGTGAGCCGTCCCGCTTGGAGCGCCTTGCTGCAGATATTCACGATCATTATGTATCCTCCTGCGCCAAAGACCCCGACAGAGTGCAGAAAGCAATGATTGTTTGCTCAAGCAGAACAATTGCTTATGAACTTCTCAAAAAATTTCAGGACAAGTATCCGGAATGGTTTGTAGAAAAAAAGGTTGCTGACGGATTTACGGCAACCGATGAGGAGTTGAAAGAATTAACGCCGATGCCTTTTATGGCTATGGTCGCCAGTGTCGGCAGTAATGACAAAGCAGATATGTACAATTACCTCGGCGGCATGAAAAACGATAAGCGCTCCGAGGCTTTGGATGCCGCATTTAAACAGGATAAATCAAATTTCCACATTGTCATTGTAGTCGATATGTGGATAACCGGTTTTGATGTGCCGTCGCTCACATATATGTACAATGACAAACCGCTGAAAAAGCATCTGCTGATTCAGACGATAAGCCGCGTAAACAGAAAATATCCCGGAAAAGAGTACGGAATGATCGTCGATTATATCGGTATCCGCAACAACATGCGTGAGGCAATGAAGATATACGGCGGCAACACATCGGTTGCGCCTACAACAGATGATGTCGAACAGGCTACTACAGTATTTAGGGAGGAGCTATCTGTTCTTAACAATCTGTTTTCCGGATATGATTTAAAGCCGTTTTTGAATCCCGACGGTGATCCGTTTGAGCGGTACAAGCTTCTTGCGAAAGCGGCTGAATACGTCTTTGCCTCTACGCAGGAGTTGCAGAGCGAAAGCAACAGCGGAAAATCTGTCAAAACAGTATCGTTCAAAACATATTTTTTGAAGACGGTAAAAAGGATGCGGATGGCTTTTGATGTTTGCCAGCCGTCCGGAGAACTCGGAGACGAAGAATCCGCTCTCGCGCAATGTTATATGGCAATCGCCGGCTTTGTTCGCAAAATGGGCGGCACAACCGAAGTAGATACAGAAACAATGAACCGCCATGTGTCCAAAATGGTCGAAGAGGCTCTTCAGTATAACAAAGTTGAAAGTGTGCTTAGCGAAGGCGAACAAGAAGATATTTTCAGCCCTGAATACTTTGAAAAACTGTCTGATGTTAAATTGCCGGCATCTAAGTTGGAATTGCTTATCAAGGTACTTAGAAAGCAAATTACAGAATACCGCAAAACGAATCAGGTGGAAGCAAAGAAGTTTCAGGAAATGCTCGAAAAAACGATTGAGGAATATCACGAGCGCCGCAAGCATTTAACCGGTGAAGAAGCGGGCGAAACGCAGGAGCAGGCGTCCGAAGATATTATTAAATCCGCAACCGAACAGGCATTGAAGATATTGCGGGAGATGAATGAAAGCCGTGAAAGCTTCCGCAAAATCGGATTGACTTTTGAAGAAAAGGCATTTTATGATATCTTGATGTCATTAAGAAATCAGTATAACTTTGAGTACGGCGAAGATAAAAATGTCGGCGGTATTTCCGTAAATGATAAGTGCAAATCTTTGGCAAGAAAAATCAAAGAAATTATTGATACCAAATCTTCATTTGCCGATTGGCTTAATAATCAAATTGTACGCGACCAGCTGAAATTTGACATTAAGGTTTGCCTTATCAAAAATGGTTATCCGCCGCAGTATAGCCCCGAAGTGTTTCAAAAAGTTATGGAGCAGGTCGAAAATTTTGAGGAAAATAATTGATATAAATAAAAATTATATGCCAACAATTAAAAATAACCATGGAAAGTTTAAAATGAGTGGGGTAACATATGGAATCAATTTTATTTGACAGTTACAGGAAATACCAAAAAGAACAAAAAGACAATTTCATAAAGGCGATTTTCAAATTGCCTGTATGGGTACAGATCTTTTTAGCAATGATTGTTCTTTGTTTAGTCTATAGTGTTTTGGTTCTTTTTGTTCCTTGTCTTAGAGTAGTGTACGGTTATTGTTTAGCGGTTGAAGTATTAACCTGTGTGGCGTTATATTTCTATACAGAAAACTTTCAAATAAAAACAAGTGATTCCCGGTTGTTTGTTTATCAAGAATACTGTGAAAAAATCAAACATTGGCTTGATTCAGTTGGCGTGAATGTTACACCAGAAAATATTACAGAAATAATGACGAGAACAAATAAACGTATTGATCTATTAGAAAAGAAACGCAAAGAGCGAAGAGATCGTATTGATAGATGGATTCAGATTCTTATAATTCCAATATTATTAGCTATTTTTTCAGCAGTTATAAAAGAACAAACAGATTTGTCACTCCTGCTTGTGTATGCCGTTACTATGATAGTTGCAATTGCCTCAATGGGCTTGGCGTTTCTTAATATATACAATATATTAGATTTCTTTCAAAAAAGAAAGTTAGAGCAAATAAAAAGTTTTGTCGAGGACTTACAAGGAATTTTGGATTGTCAGTTTGAATGCAAACTTATCGGTCTAAAGGATAAAGATAATGAATAAAAGCAGATTAATTATGCGAATTCATTCAAACAATCAATAATTGCTTATAAAAAGAGGGTGTATATATTGCTATTTCGTAAAAAATCAGCTATTTCTAATAAAGACAATGAAAATTTCAAGCCTATTGTGTTTGTCAATAATCCTGTGAAAAGGCGTTTCAGTCTCCCGAACGCATCCGCTTGGTGACTGATTACATACTAACTCATTTTGATCAGAAAACCTACCGAGGAGATAAAACTTATACCTTTAATGTTTTGCAGAATGTAGCAGATGTTGCATCTGCAAGCGGAAAAGCAACTATTGAGGAAATCAAGCAAAAGCAGCGTATCAGCGGTTTTAACTCCATTTTTGCTGTTTCGTCGGTAGATGCTGCTAAGCTGTATTATGCTGAATTCAAGCGTCAGATGGCTGAAAATCCGCAGCGACGGCTAAAGGTTGCACTTATTTACAGCTACGGAGCAAACGAAGCGGAAACAGACGGTATTCTTGACGAGGAAAATCCCGAAGATACTTCCGCACTTGACGCAACCTCTCGTGATTTTCTTGATGCGGCGATTGTCGATTACAACGAAATGTTCCATACCAACTATTCCACAGACGGCGACAAATTTCAGAATTACTATAAAGATGTGTCACTGTTGGAGTGCGAGAAGCAGCGACAATCAATATGTGAATGAACCATACTTAATTTATAGGCATATGATGTTTGAAAAAATACAAAATTCATTTCTTGAATACCTTGTTTCTAAAATTAATAACGACATATTAAATATTGTTGGGATTAATGGGCAAATCGTTTTTGAATCAATTACTCAGAATTATGATGCATTGCTAAAAGAGTTTGATGATGGGACAAAAAATTGCCAAGATATTGGCAATGTGATTTATAAAGTGCATAAATAAAATGTTAAATGGAATATGCAATTAACTGTTAAATTTTGAGGGAATATTCAGAACAAAATCTATTTTTCACTTTTCTCACTGTCATAAATTCTTGACAAGTTTCAAACTTATAAAAACAATTTTTTATTCCACTATAATAATTTCAAGTGCCTCTTCTGCTGATATTTTGCCTGTGAGGTATTCGTCTCGTGCCTGTTCGGCTTTTCCTAGCCAATCGTAATACTGTGTAGGTGTAAGACCGTGTGCTAATAAGTGGGATGAATAATCTGCACGCTCAAAACGTTTATACATTTTTCTCTTCGTTCTGTCGAAGGTTTGTATAACCGAATCCCGAGCGGCGTCACGCTTATGCTTTAATGCAGGAGCAATTTGTTTACAGGTCTTATTATTACGGATAATTCTGTCACAGTACAGGGTTGTCCGTTTTGTTTTCGGAATAAAGTATTTGCCGCAGCATTGGCAAAGGTTAACGCTTGGCTGATTTGCAATAAACCGCATCATTAAGAAAATATAGTAATTTATCAGTGAACGAAAACGATATTGCACAGTAACTTTTTCGTCCAGTGTTTGTATTTGCGTGAACTCTGCAGTTTTAAAAATGCTGTACTTATTTTCCATATCAAGCGGTGTTCCGCAACGCAAATCATACAGTATGTCGCTGATAAGAAATTGCAATTTCATTACCGATGACAGACAATCGGTAATTTTTGCCTCGCTGTTTATTAAATACATTGTCGAGCCGTCATCGGGCGGGATTTGGTCCTCTAAAAGCGTTCGTAACAGTGTCCCGTGCAAAGGGTTAGACTCTTCCAAAGCCGCAATCAGTTTATGAACCGTTTTCAGTATTTCTGAATAAGCATCGATATCTATGCCAGCCTCTCCGAGGTCGCTGTCTGTTATTTCAACATATGAGTCTTCGCACATATTTTCAATGTGCTCCAATAACTCTGCATAGTATTTAAAATTCAATTCGGAAAACGCTATGATTTCATCATTGACCGTAGTGCGTTCCACTTTTATTGTCTCACCGCTTTTTACGGTGAGATTTCTTTTTATAGTTCCGTCATCACTCACGGATACATACAAACCGCATATATTCTGCATTGAATTCACCGCCTTGTCTCAAAGTGTTTTTGTGTAATTTTCCGCATTAACACTTTGATATTTAGAAGATATAAAAAATACAGTATCATTATAACAAACCAGGCGAAAAAAGAAAAGCTTTAAAAATTGAATAGTCTGCTGTGAGGATACACGGTGTGCACTTTGCGATGACAGCATCATATTGTTGATGTGTTCAGGAGGAAGGGGATGATTGCTCCCGAAAGGACGGACGAGCGAAGAAGGCGGCTGTGAAATACGCGGTCAGGAAAAGAGCGCAGGAACAAAACAGATGTACAGACAAATCGGCAATCAGGGAAAATGCAAACTTCCTCTTGCACGGAAACTGACACTGCTGAATTTTGATATTTGAAAGGTAGGAGTGGTATATGATTGTTCTGAAATCATCAATCAAAAAGAATAAAGGAGTGAAATTATATGAACGAAACAAAAAATATGCTCACCGTGGTAGACGGTGAAACACTGATGGATATGAAGCTTCCGCCGACGAAGTTTTGCGTTGAAACACTTTTGCCACAGGGTATTTCCATACTCGGCGGTGCGCCGAAAATCGGAAAATCCTGGTTGGTGCTTGATTTGTGCGTCTGCATTGCAAAGGGTGAAGCGATATGGAATTTATCAACACAAAAAGGCACAACCCTATACCTCTGTTTGGAAGACCCATTGAACAGAATACAGCAAAGACTTTGTATGCTTACAGATGAAGTACCTGAGAACGCATATTTTGCAACCATGGCAGGAACGCTTGCAGATGGGCTGTGCGAACAAATACGCAATTTTGTTTCGGAGCATCCTGACACGGTGCTTGTTGCTGTTGATACTTTTCAAATTATCCGTGCAAGCACCACCGACACATCTTACGCAAACGATTATGATGATGTAAGAAAAATGAAACATCTTGCAGATGAATTGGAAATTTCTATTCTGCTTGTGCACCATTTACGAAAGCAGGGAGACGGCGACCCGCTGAATAAAATATCTGGGACAACAGGAATCAGCGGAGCGATGGATGCGATATTCGTTCTTGATAAAAGCAAACGAAATGCAGATACGGCAACGCTCGTTTGCACGGGCAGAGATATTGAATACCGTGAAATGGAAATGAAGCTGTCAAAAGAAAATTGTGTTTGGACTCTTGTTTCGGACAGTCTTGAAAATCCGCAGATGATACTGCCCGATGAAATGGTATCGCTTGTGGAGCTTATGAAAGCACAAAAATTCTTTAGCGGAACGAACAGTGAATTCACCGAGCTTTTCAATTCGTACTATGGCAAAAGGCTGTCTGCAAAAAGTCTTAAACAGATGATGAACCGATGGCGGTATTCGTTGGAAGAACAAAGCGTACAGTTTACAAGCCATAGGAGCAACGGACAAAGGCTTTTGGATATTTCTTATTCTTCCGACCGTGACGAAAGTGCCGTAAGTGACGTAAAGATATTGGACGGTAAATCCTGCGTTCCTTCCGTCCCTTGCACCCCTGTAAGCGAACGTGAGGCTCTTTCAACAGTAGTTACAGAAAGTACCCGACAGCAGAATAAAATGGCGAAATTCGGCGACAGGAGGCAAATGTGAAATACAAGCGAAACCGAACGCAAAGCCTGACAATCAGGCTGACACCGGCAGAAAAGAAAATGCTTCAAAGCCGTGCTAACGCCAAGCATATGAGCATGACAGATTATATTTTGCTTTCGGCTCTTAAACAGAGCAACGCAAATAATTTTCTCCCTGTGCATATTGACAGGCAATCAAAAAATTCAGCCTAAAATACAGGGTCGAAAATAAAGCAGGAGAAAGGGACGGTGCCGTCACACCGCCCCGGGTCACATCGGACGGCAGAGCCGACCGAGGAATTACGCTATGTTAAGCCATTTCCTGACACCGCTTGTGTAAATTGCACAGGGGTGTCGCAAACCGAATATCACACACAGAATGTGTGCGAATACAGTAGATTATGCCGACTGTTCCGCAGTATTTATGGTGTGAGACTCGGCACGCTACTACAACAATAAGGAGAAATCAAAAATGAATGAAACAAATAACGCAGTAAGAAAAACGGTATATCTCGATGAAGAATTGACAAAAAGGTGCGAGATTCTGTTCGGCGAAGCAGATGTATCTTCCTTTTCTCAGTTCGTTACAAAGGCACTTGAAACGTATATTGACCGCTTGATTTGTGAAAATCACAGCCCGTTTATTACAGAAGAATTAGTAAAAGCAATTCAAGACGAGGTTCGTCCCATCGCATCACGTATGTCAAAAGGACTGTACCGTTATGCTGTAATTCTTGATATGCTCTGTCAAATCATTGCTTATCAGGACACGGAATGGTCACCGCACGAATTAGAATTTGTAAGGAAGCAAGCAAATGTGAGAATGGCAAAAACGCGCGGTAACATTAATTTGAAAGAATTGCTTGATGATAATTGGCAGTTTATAAACAATATGGAGGACGCTGAATGACGAAAAAAGAATACGAAAAATCACTTTGTAAATATCCTACGGCGCTGACTGTCGCAGAGGTTTCTGAAATACTGAGAGTCAGCACGAAAACCGTCTACAAGCTTATCAAAGAAAAAAATCTGCCTGCTGTTAAAGTTGGCAGAGAAAACCGTATTGCAAAATCACATTTGATAAATTATCTTCGGCAAATTGATAAGGGAGATTCGAACCCCAAGGTTTATTTAATCGAAAAAACTCAAAATAATGTCTGGACTTGCAAACAGTCTTGTGATATTGTCTGTGTCGGCGCAGAGCCGAAAATCAAAAATGGAGTGATGATAAATGGGAACACAAAATACACTTGCGGCAAGCGTGCAACCTAAAAAAGGCAGACTATATGCCGTAATACAGGTAAAAGAAAACGGCAAAACAAAATCAGTATGGCGATCCCTCGGACTGCCTGAAGGCACAGGAAAATCTAAAGTCAACAAAGCATTCAGAGAGGTGGTGAAAAAGTTTGAAAATGAATATGCCGAGGGGCTTTCACGAAATGGACGACCGTCTTCGGACATTCCCGTGTTCGAATATATGTGTGCATATCTTAAAAAGGCTGAACCAAGCTTACAAAAAAGTACCTTTCAAAGCTATCATATGATGATTTACGGAAAAATCAGGAGGTATTTTGAACCCAAACCGCATCTGACTGTCGGCGCAATAACTGCGAAAGATATTGAAAAATTCTATGAGCATCTGTTCGAACAAAATGTGGTTGCCAACACGGTCATACACTATCATGCGATTTTGCACAAAGCTTTTCAGCAGGCGTTCAAGGATGAACTGATTGACGCAAATCCCTTTGACCGAATCGACCGTCCGAAGAAAAACAAATTTCACGGCGAGAATTATTCCGAAGAAGAGCTTGTCAATCTGCTGGAGCTGACTCGCTCGGACAGTATCTATCCTGCAATTATGCTCGGCGGAGGGTTGGGGCTTCGGAGAAGCGAAGCGCTGGGTGTGCGTTGGTCGAGAATTGATTGGGACAAGAAAACGGTTCTGCTTGATACAAAAATCATTGAATATAAAGCAAACGGCAAAATGGTTATAGATCCTGTGGAAGAAATGAAAAATAAATCGAGTAGACGAACACTTCCACTGCCTGAACCTGTCCTCGAAATGCTGTCGGAGGAAAAAGAAAAACAGACATTATACCGTAAGATGTTCAAGGGGAGCTACAACCGAAAATATGATGATTTCGTCTGCGTCAATGAGCTTGGCGATCTGATAAGACCGTCTTATGTAACACAGCATTTCAGCGACCTGTTAAAAAAATACGGACTGCGGCATATACGGTTTCACGATCTTCGGCACACCTTTGCGAGCATTCTCATCGGGCAGGATGTACCGCTTATCAATGTGTCAAACTTCCTCGGTCACAGTGATTTGTCGACCACGGCAAATATCTACGCCCACCTTGACAAAGCGAGCAAGCAAACCAGTGCGGATATTATGACTGGAATATTGAATAAAGCAAAAGAATGATGCACTCCGTAATGGGGTGCATTTTTTCGTAGAAAAAGGATGATTTTATATATGACCCAAAAAGAATTTATGAGCGGGAGCGAGCTTCGCCAGTACCTGCACATCTCCACGCGGAAAATGAAATATCTGATGGACAACAACTATATCCCGCACGAAAACACGGGACACTCAACCCATAAATATCGGGTGCGGACAGAGGACGCGGTGCTGTTCAAAGCCCGTATGGATGCCGAGCCGGGATTTTTATCGGAACTGAGCGGGATGTTCTCCAACCGCACCGAATGGCATCCGCTCCCGATGTTTGAAGCCACCCCGGAAAACTGCGAAGCCTTTCGGCGGTGGCTGGAATTGCAGTGGGCAGAGCTGCCGGAGGCTCTGCCCACGCAGACGGCGGCGGAGCTTGTCGGTCACAGCCCGCAGCGCATTCACGAATGGATACGGGAAGAAACCTTAACCGGCATCAAGCTCGGCACTGTACAGTACTGCGCCAAAGCGGAATTTATCGGCTTTATGGCATCACCGCAAAGGCTGGCGCACCCGCGCACGGAAAAATATAAGGAACTCATTCGGGAATTCAAATACATACAGCGCCGTGAACGTGAAAACGAACAGCGGCGGCAGAAAAGAGAAATGATGAAAGAGAGTACATAATCTATGCCTCACCGGAAACGGTGGGGCAGCATTTTTTGTTTCTGACGGGGCAAACTATGAGAACAGCAAAATTAGATTCCCTTATTTTGCAACGTATTTTAAGGGAAACGAAATGTAAATAAGGGAAAGCCTTTATTGGGGTCAGTTTTCGCAGTGCCAAAACCGCAGCCCCGCATCTTTTGAATGAGGCGCGGGGCTATTTGTGCGTTTCATTTCATAATCTTTTCAAAGCGGAACATTTCACGGGACCCTCATCGGGTGCTGCTTTTCCGTCTTCCTTCGGCGGATTCGGCTCCGGGTGCATAGCGGAGAAAAACTCAACGGCGTGAAAACCGCATTTGTTGATATAAAAATGGATATTGCGCTTTTCAGAATATGGCGTGCAGGTTGCCCAGACCTTGGTTTCAGGGTGCAGAGCTTCCACGGCAAGCCAAACGCCATAGCCGATGCCTTTGCTGTGTTCCTTCGGCGAAACGAAAAGGAACTCCAGCTCATTGTGATGTGTCTCCTTATCGATTTTCAACACCACACCGCCAACCTTTATGCCTTCATACAGAATCCGGTATGCTTCGCTGTCGGGTGCATCAATACTTTGCTCAATGGTTGCGCGGGAGATGATCTCTCCGTCCTCCTCAAAATGATCGTCCCGCAACCCGAATTCTTCCACTGCGCCGTACTTAAAAGACTCCTGATTATCAAGGATGAACTGCTCACGATCCTCCGCTTCCAGCGGGGCAAGGGTTACTTTTGTGTTGTTCATATGTACCTCCAAATAATAAAAAATACCCGGTCATTACTAAGTAATAACCGAGCACACTCGACACCTAATCCGCTACGCAAGCCGTGGAGAACTGAGCGAAGCCATCTGCAACAAATATCATGTGGCGGACGATAAAAGCAACAGGAAAGACATCCCCGATGGCAGTTTCCGTGTAGAGGAAGCCATGGCGGAACGGCACTATTCAAGCAAAAAGGCGGCGGCAAGGCACAAAGGATTACGGACCAATCTCGGTCAGGACGGTGGTACGATGTGATAGATACACTTCTGCGGCATGAGAAAAAGCACAAATAACAAAACTGCCCGAGAGCGAAAAACTCTCGGGCAATTTTATAATCATGTCACACCTCACAAACGTGAGCAACGGTTTTATGATTTTCCGAGCGTCCAGCTCCGGCTCTCGGTCTGAAGCCGCACCATATGAGCGAAGATGCCGCCCGCTTGCAGCAGCTCTGCGGGAGAGCCCTGTTCGGCTACCGCGCCGTCACTCAGCACTACGATCCTGTCTGCGCCCGAAACGGTACGCATCCGGTGGGCGATGATGAGGACGGTTTTGTTTTTGA